>Ga0209604_1000032_pt1 | contig 119211 bp, 98 predicted proteins | sample AD_UKC097_MetaG_FD_184405 | JGI IMG/M metagenome (GOLD analysis project Ga0209604, IMG submission 184405) | Active sludge microbial communities of municipal wastewater-treating anaerobic digesters from USA - AD_UKC097_MetaG (SPAdes) (version 2) | ecosystem: Engineered > Bioreactor > Anaerobic >...
AAGAGATGGAATGGCTTATTCACGACAAGGATACCTATATTTTGAAACGTATAAAGAAAAGCAGGTCCTTAATCAGCAAGAAGAAAATAAATTAAGTTGACGCATATGCGTACTCCCACTCCAGGTGGTGTCTTTAAGAAAAATAAACCAAAAAAAAACCTCCCGAAAGGAAGGTTTTTTAAGTTCTTTTGCTTTGCAAGTGGGGTACGACTGCGTTTTAGCCATGTGCTGATAGCAAGTCATGTTCCCACTCAGGGAGAGCCTTTACTTACTGAGGTAAGCTTTCAGCAATTTGCTCCTCGAGGTGTGTTTCAGCCTGCGGATAGCTTTTTCCTTGATTTGTCTTACACGTTCACGGGTGAGGTCAAATTTCACGGCTATTTCTTCCAGTGTCAGCCCGTGGTTCATGCCCAGCCCGAAATAAAGGTTGATAACATCGCGTTCTTTATCAGTCAGGGTGGACAGGGAGCGTTGAATTTCGCGCGACAACGACTCGTTCATGAGGTTGGTGTCGGTAGTAACACCGTCTTCGCTCATGTACACATCGATAAATTTGGTTTCTTCGTCCTGTGCCAGCGGGGCATCCATGGAAACGTGGCGCGTCGAAATCTTCATCACGGCGTTGATCTTTTCCTGAGGAATGTCAAGTGATTCGGCAAGTTCGTCGGGCAGGGGAGGACGTTCAAATTTTTGTTCCAGACGTGACAATTCTTTCGAAATACGGTTCAGCGAACCAACCTGGTTGAGCGGCAAACGCACTATCCTCGACTGTTCGGCAAGCGCCTGCAATATCGACTGGCGTATCCACCATACCGCATAAGAAATAAATTTGAAGCCCCTGGTTTCGTCAAAGCGTTTGGCCGCTTTGATAAGGCCCAGGTTGCCCTCATTGATCAGGTCGGGAAGGCTTAATCCCTGATTCTGATACTGTTTGGCCACAGATACCACAAAACGCAGGTTGGCTTTGGTCAACTTTTCCAGAGCTTCCTGGTTGCCGGCTTTGATCTGTTGGGCAAGTTTTACTTCTTCGTCAGCAGTGATCAGTTCTTCACGTCCAATTTCCTGTAAATACTTGTCAAGGGAGGCTGTTTCCCTGTTGGTGATCGATTTGGTAATCTTAAGTTGTCTCATTATACAGGATTAGTTTATAATCATTTGATAGTCAATAATTTACTAATGTTGATGGGAAACGGGTACAAAGTTACAAAAATTTTCGGTAACAGCAAAATATTTTTCTTTGATGCTGCACGGGAAGTTAAACGAAAATCAGCCGTGATTGGTTACAATCCAAACGAAAAATATGCCTGCATGCCGTTGGTATAAATACCTTCAATCAGCACGGTGCCTTTTTTGTTTCCCAAGAGTCTGACAACATCATCGGTGGTCTTAACCTGTTGATTGTCAATACGGGTTATGATCAGCCCTTCTCTGATGCCGGCTCCCGAGAGTTTTCCTTTTTCCAGCTTAATGATTTTTACGCCGCTTCTTAGTCCGAGGCCGATTTTTTCTTTATCGGTAATTTCTTTCAGGGTGGCGCCGAGAACCGTACCACTGCCCGCTTCGCCTGATTTCAGCAAGGCGGTGCCGCCTTCGCTGTTTTCGAGGGTGAGGCTTATTTGTTTAATTTCGTTGTCGCGGATCACGCTGACATTGATTTTTTCGCCTGGGCGGTGCCGCACGATGATTTCCTTGAGTTCGGAAGAGCCGGTGATAGGCGAATTATCAATTTTTACAATGATGTCGCCTTTCTGGATACCCGCCTTGTCGGCAGCGCCACCTTCATAAACCGACTCGACAAAAACGCCTTTCATATCCTTAATGTCGTGTGCTGCAGCAAGTTTGCTGTTGATGTCGGTAAAATTAACCCCGAGGAACGCCCGTTGCACGTCACCGAAATCAAGAATATCGGAGATGATTTTTCTCACGATATTCGAGGGTATGGCAAAGGAATATCCTGTGTATGAGCCGGTATTGCTGGCGATGGCGGCATTGATGCCGATAAGTTCGCCGTTGATATTCACCAGCGCACCTCCGCTGTTGCCCGGGTTGATGGCGGCATCGGTCTGAATAAAAGACTCCACGGTTGAGTTGTTGCCCCAGATATTGATGTCGCGGGCTTTGGCGCTGACAATACCGGCAGTTACTGTTGAGGTAAGGTTGAATGGGTTTCCCACGGCCAACACCCATTCGCCGATTTTTACATCGTCGGAATTTCCGTAGGTAACAAAAGGCAGGTTGGTGTCTTCAATTTTCAGCAGGGCCAGGTCGGTGCCTGCATCGCTGCCTACCACGGTGGCCGTGTAGGTTCTTTTGTCGTTCAGGGTAACTTCTATTTTGCTGGCATCGCTCACCACGTGGTTGTTGGTGACTATATATCCGTTTTCGGAGATCAGCACCCCCGAGCCTGTGGTAACTATTGGCTGGTTGCTGTAGTTGCGCTTGTTGAAAAAGTTGAAAAACGGGTCGTAGCCAAAAAACTGATCGTAATACGAGTTTTTATAGTAATACTGTGTTTGAATATGCACTACGGCATGTACGGTTTTTTCTGCAGCAACCACAAAATCAGGACCAGTGGTCGGCACCCTGCCTGACATACTGACAGTTTGGGCAGGTGTCTGATTCTGGTAATATGTCTGAATTTCATGATTGTTTTTATCGGCAATTCTGAAGGCGAAAATGGTTGCAAGGCTTGAAAACACTGCAATGGCGACTGTTATAAGTGATTTTTTCATAGGGCTGAATTTTTGGCTTTTTTCTTATCAAATTTTATACCCAAGTTTTTTTTTGACATGGTTGAATAAAAAACGTCTGAAACTTAATGATAGTATAATTTTGTTATAAAAAAATGTAATGAGGATTTTTTGAAAAGGTATCCTTTCGACTTTATAAGTTACGCCTGAATGTTTCCACCTGATTATGAAATATGAAATGCTATCTGACTGAAATACATGGGTGTATATAATGATAAAAAATAATTATATGAAATTACTTGTTTTTAACAATTACTAATTCTATGTTTACAGAAAATTTCAATTGTTAAAATTTATTTGAATTATATGTTTAGGTTTGCGTATATTGAGATATCGTGAAAATTAAGTCGTTACGAACGCCTGTGTACTGGGAACAAATTGAAAATGGACGAAAGGAAACGGATGGTATTATGCAAAATTGCACGCGTTGCGAACGTGCGCGTATGGGGGTATTGTGGCTCATTTATTTATTATAAATGAAAAAGCAAGTTTTAATTTATTTTACTTTTTTTATTTTATTGAGCAATAATAACATTTTTGCCCAATATAACTACGTTCCTAACCCAAGTTTCGAAGAGTATGACTCCATTCCAATATATCTTGCTGATTCTACAATTTATACTTATTTTTATACAGCTAAATATTGGTTTAATCCAGTATCATGTGATTATCACCAATATTATAATTCAAAATTAAATTATGTTGACACTACAAATGGAGGAACAGGTATTTCAGCCTATGGTGTACCTCAAAACCCATGGAGTTACACATATCCATACGATGGTACTGGACAGGTTGCCTTTAGTAGTTTCGGTTATAGTATTTTAGAAGGTCATAGGAACTATATTGAAGTAAAGCTTAAAAATCTTTTGATATACGGTCATGAATATTGTGTAAGTTTTTTTATTACTTTGGCTGATACATCCTATATCTCTATTGACCAAATAGGTGCTTGTTTTACGATTGATTCGCTAATTAATCACACGCCTTTTGGTAATCCGCCATGTTATTTATTACAAAACCCGCAAGTTGTGAGTGCGCCAGGTTATTTTTTCAATATCAGGAACCAATGGCAACGAATATCTGGTACTTTCAAAGCTCATGGAGGAGAACAGTTTATGACTATCGGAAATTTTAAAACCGATGAAAATACAAATTATTTGTGGCTGCCCGATGTGAGTACTTATGGACCGAATGCGTATTACTTTATTGATATGGTAACAGTAATTGAATGCGATAGTAATATCATACAAGCCCAAGCGGGTATGGATAGCATTATATGCAGAGGAGATAGTATTATGCTGGGACCAACGGATACATTACAGGGCTATGAATTTTTCTGGTCGCCAGGCAGCGGGTTAAGCGATTCGTGCATAAAGAACCCGATGGCATCGCCCATGCAAACAACCACGTACACAATGTATCAGACCTACTTTAGTTCTGAAACAACAACCGATACAGTTACCGTAACTGTAAAGATTTGTGATGAATCGGTTGATGATTTATTAACCGGTAACAAATTACGAATTAATTTATACCCTAATCCTGCCAAAGACCTGCTGTCCATAGAATATACAGCTAACGAAAATTACAGTGGCAATTTATTGTTTGAAGTATTTGACCTGATGGGCAAAAAGTTAATGGAAAGAGTTGTTAATCCGGGAGAAAACACATCAGTAAGCAGTGAATCACTGGCACAAGGTGTTTATGTTTACAAGTTTTTATATAATAGTAAAATTGTAAAAAAAGATAAGCTGGTTATTATTAAATGAAATTCAGTAAATCTATTGTTAAAAAATACAATGCCTACCACAAACTTGATGCAATCACTCAATTGCTTAATGCCACAACAGGCAGTTATTATTATGATTTGAAAAATTACAATATCGGTAATTGCAATTTTTTCTGAATTATTATTTCTATGTGATGTGCAGTAGTCTTTTATCCCTGAAATAGTATTACTTTTGTTGTGAATTTGAAACCTAAGGTAAAATCACACCATGAGTTTAAAAGTCAACAAAATAATCTATATGTTGCTGGGCATTGTACTTGGCTTTTTTGTTGGCGGAGGCATCATCTGGTGGCAGGTTAATGATAAAGATTTTTCAGATTTTTTCAGGAGAAATACCGACAAACCCTCCTTTGATACCAACCAGTACGACCGTTCTATCAGGCCGGATAAAAAAGCTTCTCATAATTTTCGTGTTGGAAATACCGAAATCCCTTTTACCTATATCGACAGCCTGAAAAGAGATAGTCTCAATCCCTCACTCGACGAACTGCTGGCTATGTATGCCAATGCAAGCTCCGACAGCACCGAACGTTCCTCAGGCTCTTCATACGATGATATCGTGGTTTCCAAAGACGAACTTATTATTACCCGACTGATAAAAATTGCCGGCGAAGTCCCCGAAATTGACAACGGCTACGAACTCGACTCCCTGCTCACCGACCAGCGCCAGACAAAACGAAAACCCAAAGGCATAATAAAAACGGAATTCTGGAAATCGCCACTCAATTACAAAGGATACAAATTTGATGAAAATAAACTCGTGATTTTTGGCCTCTACGAAGTGAACAATGTTTCTATCACCGGCTACAACAACGAGCTTTTTGTCAAATATAACGATATCTATTATCTGATAGAATATACCGATGATTTCAAATCATTTTTTCCTATGAAAAATGAAATGCTTCTTAAAGAACTGAACTCGTTATGACCGTTAATTTTTATAAGTATCATGGAGCAGGCAACGATTTTGTCGTCATTGATAACAGGCTGAACATATTTTTTCCGGCTCCGGAAGTAGTCAACCGGCTCTGTCACAGGCGTTTCGGCATTGGCGCCGACGGCATGCTCCTGCTAGAAAACTCCGGAACAAATGATTTTTCTATGCGTTATTTTAATTCAGACGGTAACGAAGGTTCCATGTGCGGCAACGGCGGAAGGTGTATTGCTGCGTTTGCCTATGAACAAATGAATTTAAAGGAAAATATTTCCTTTATGGCTGTGGATGGCCGGCATGAGGCGGAAATACTAAAAAGCGAACAGGGGATTTCATTAGTCCGGTTGAAAATGGCCGATGTGCATGGTGTTGAGCAGGGCGATGGGTATTATTTTCTTGATACCGGCTCACCTCATTATGTTGCTTTTGTTGACGACGCCGAAAATACCGATGTAGTGCACCTGGGCAGGAAAATCCGCTACAGCCCACAATTTCCTGAAGGTACCAATGTGGATTTTGCCGAAATCAGGGGAAAACGTCTTTTTGTGCGAACTTACGAACGCGGCGTGGAAGATGAGACCTTGTCATGCGGCACAGGAGTTACCGCCGCCGCTATTGCAGCCTCGTTCGTGCTTCAACAGCCATCGTACGAAATTAGTACCCGGGGCGGAAACCTGAAAGTGAGTTTTGTCAAAGACCAGGAGAAATTTGTGGATGTTTGGCTCGAAGGCCCTGCCGCCTGCGTATTCAGTGGACAAATAAAACTATAAGTATGCAAAACCCAAGTATCAGACTGCGTGCCGTTGAGCCTGAAGATATTGATTTTATTTACCGCCTCGAAAACGATACCGAAAATATGGATACCTCAGAGAACACCGAACTGGTTTCGAGGTATGCCATCGAGCAATATGTGCTGGGTATCGGCCGCGGACTTTTTGAAACAGGGCAATTGCGGATGATCATTGAGGCCGGCGATGCCGTTGGAAAAAGACCTGTGGGCTGCATCGATTTGTTTGAAGCAGATCCCATCAACCGAAGGGCGGGCATTGGCATATACATCACAGCCGGCGAACAAAAAAAAGGCTATGCCTCCGCAGCTCTTGGCATGATGATTGAATACTGTTTCGGAAAACTCAGCTTGCACCAGTTGTTTTGTAATATAGGGCAGGAAAACACAGCCAGCATGAAACTGTTTGAAAAACATGGCTTTAAAGTGGTAGGCCTGAAAAAAGACTGGCGGTATCACAATAAAATATGGAAGCATGAGTATTTATTGCAACTGATAAACAGCTAAGGATATAAGGGATAATGAGCGAAAAAGAACATTTGGCGAAGAAAACAAAGAGCAGCCGAAAGAAAAGCAAATTCTGGAGAAATTTTTTCAGGGGACTACTGGTACTGATAGTTATTTGCCTGGTAGCAGGCATGTTTATTGGATACCGGTACTACAAGCTGATTTATGTGAAAAATGTTGACCTGGGGGATAAAAAAGAATTGTTTGTGTTCATACCCACAGGTTCAAATTTCGAAGATGTTAAGAAAATCCTGTACCAACCCGGTCTTATCATCGACACCAACTCTTTTGAGTGGCTTTGCGAACATAAGGCCTACACCATGAAAGTGAAGCCGGGCCGCTACCTGTTGAAAGAAAACATGAGCAACAACGAGCTTATCAACCTGCTGCGCTCTGGTAAGCAGGAGCCGGTAAAGCTTACGTTCAACAACATAAGGACCAAGGAACAATTTGTTTCCAGGGTTACCCGTTTTATCGAAGCCGATTCCTTATCGCTGATTAGCCTGCTCAACGATACGGCTTTTCTGAAAATATACGACCTCGATCCCGATAATGTGATGTGTATCTTCATTCCAAACACGTATGAAATTTTCTGGGATAACCCTGCCGAAAAGTTTTTCAAACGGATGTACAGCGAATATGAAAAATTCTGGAATAAAGATCGTACGGAGAAAGCTGCTGCATTAGGCCTTAGTCCCCAGGAGGCGGTGATCCTGGCATCCATAGTGTATCAGGAAACCAAGAAAAAAGACGAAATGCCGAGGGTGGCAGGGGTGTATCTTAACAGAATCAGGATTGGCATGCCGCTGCAGGCCGACCCGACGGTGATTTTTGCTCTGGGCGACTTCAATATAAAACGGGTGCTGACCGCTCAAACACAATATGATTCGCCTTACAATACATACAGGTATGCCGGGTTGCCTCCGGGGCCCATTTGCTTGCCCGAGGGTTTTGTGATTGACAAAGTATTAGAAAGCGAAAAGCATGATTACCTGTATTTTTGTGCCAAAGAAGATTTGTCGGGCTACCACAATTTTGCCGAAACCGCCGCGCAACATGCTCAAAACGCCCGCAGGTACCACGCCGCACTCAATCGTATGAAGATCAAAAAATGATGACTGTGAATGAAAATTTTTTAATTTTACCAACCAAATAGTAAATGATCATGAAAAGACTGCTTTTTGCAACCCTGATTGCCTTGTTTGCAACTTCGGCATTTGCCCTGAACCCCAAACGCGAATACATCGCCCGTCCCGGTGATTTCGGGCTGGACTATGAAGAGGTTACTATCCAGACTTCCGACAACCTGAACCTGAAAGGGTGGCTGTACAAACCTGCACAACCGTCGTTCAAAATGATTATCCTCAGCGGCAGCGGCGACGGCAATATGGGTGATCTTATTGAGATAGCCAGCAGTTTTGTTACCCTGGGTTACAACGTGCTGACATACGACTATAGGGGTTATGGCGAAAGCGAAGATTTTAAGATCAACAACAATTTTTACATTTACGCCCAGTTTGAGAAAGACCTGAATGCTGCCATCGACTATGCAAGAAAATACCATTCGAAGATGAAAACCCTCAACCTCTGGGGTAAAGAGGTAGGAGCGGGGCTTTCGATAGCTGTAGGGTGCAACCGGAAAGAGATTTTTCAGGTCATTGCCGATTCGCCTTATAATACGCTGGAAGACATTAAAAAGAAATTTAAAGACGTGGGTGGCAAAGACGTGTTGTTGCCGCTGGGGTTTAATAAATACATGATTGAGCCGTTTTATGCCCTTGAATCGAAAGGTACTTCGCTCTACGGCGTGATGTTTATTGCCGGAGAAAACGAAACCATTTATTCCGCTGACGATATTAAAAATCTCAGCAAAGTGCAGAAAAACCGCTCTACCGTATTTATTGTCAAAGGCGCCAATGCGTCAGAGACCTTTACCAAAGATAAAAACAAATATTTCGAGAATATCCGTGGATTTCTCAAAGATCCATTATAAAATTTATACAGATGAAAGCATTTAAAGCGTATGATATCCGTGGGGTATATGATGTTGATTTTACAAAAGATGATGTTTATAAGATTGGTTTTTTTCTCCCAGACCTGTTAAAAACCGGGAAAATACTGGTTGGCCGCGATGTGAGGACTTCCTCGCCCGAGATTTTTGAATACCTGACCAAGGGCATTACCGATGCGGGAGCCGATGTGTATGACCTCGGCCTGGCCACCACGCCCTATGTATATTGGGCTACGGCAGCATTTAATTTTGATGCTTCGGTGCAGATCACTGCCTCGCACAATTCAAAGGAATACAACGGCATGAAAATATCGCGTACCAACGCCTTTCCGGTGGGTTACGACAGCGGGCTTAACATCCTGGAACAACAGGTGATGAACGGAACTCCGGTACCTGTCGATAAAAAAGGAAAGCTGATACCTTTCAAACAACATGAAAAATATTTGGAATTTTTCAAGCCTTATATCCCCGATATTTCAAACCTGAGGGTGAGCATCGACTGTTCCAATGGCATGGCTTCGTTGTTTATCAAGCAGTTGCTGGGTGTGAGTCCCATGTATATGTTTTTTGAGCCCGATGGAACTTTTCCCAACCATGAAGCCAACCCGCTGGTACCGGAAAATGTGGCCTTCCTGAAAGAACATGTGCTGAAACATAAGAGCGACCTGGGCATCATCTTTGATGGCGATGCCGACCGTGTGATGTTTGTTGATGAACAGGGGCAGTTTATCTCTCCCGACCTTATCATTGCTGTACTTGCTCATTACTTTGCCGATAAGGAAAAAGGGGTGGTGCTGCAGGATATCCGCAGCTCGAAAGCTGTGGGTGAATACATTGCCCGTTTTGGTTACACGTTGAGCATGTGGCGCGTGGGAAGAGCTTATGCCGCTCCCAAGCTCAAGGAAATAAAAGGCCTCTACGGTGGCGAGTTTGCCGGGCATTATTACTTCCGCGACTTCAATTATTCAGATTCCGGTATCCTGGCCTGCCTGCTGGTGCTTGACGTGGTGGCGGCCATGAAATCAAAAGGCGTCAGTGTTTCGCAACTGATAAAAGACATATCTTCATACTACGGCTCGGGCGAGATAAATTATAAGATTCAGCAAAAACAGGAAGCTATGGATGCGTTGCTGGCACATTTCACCCATAGTGAAAAACCAGTTGCCTTTTATGATTTTGACGGGTACCGTGCCGATTTTGAGCATTGGTGGTTTAATGTAAGGCCCTCGAATACGGAGCCCTATCTTCGTTTTCTGGCCGAAGCCGATGATCCGGCACTGCTGGAACGTGTTCTTGAAGAAACAAACAGCATACTCAAACCATTCATAAATCAGTGATTTTTGCCAAAGAATAAGATTTCGGCAGCCCTGGTATTATTTTGCCTTCTGTGGTTTACACCGGCCATATTTGCGCAGTCGGACAGTGTGGCTATTAAAACGAAGAATATTTTTCCTGAATCCAAAAGCAACCGGCAGTTTGCCGATAGCATGAAATCTATTTACAGGCAAATCGAAAAGGTTAATATGGATTGCCGGCTGGCAGTGTTTCCAAAAGAATTGAATAAAAAACGCCTGATCCCGCTGGCTTGTGCCGAAGGAGTCCTGACAGGGTCCTCCTTATATGCCCTCAATGAGATGTGGTATAAAAATTACGACCGTTCGGCATTTCATTTTTTCAATGATTCGCGCGAATGGATGCAGATGGATAAGCTGGGCCACCTGAAGGCCTCGGTAACCATCAGTAACTTTTGCTATTTTGCCTTCCGCTGGTCGGGTGTCAATAAGTCCAAATCAGTGATTTACGGCAGCGCTCTCGGATTGGGGTATATGACGGCCATCGAGGTGCTGGACGGCTATTCGAGCCATTGGGGATTTTCGGTTACGGATATGGCTGTCAATGTGTTGGGCACAGCCATCTTTGCTTCGCAGGAAATGTTGTGGGAAAACCGCCGTGTGAAATTCAAAATTTCCTATCATCCTACACAATATGCAGGATACCGCCCCGAAGCCCTGGGAGATAATATCGCTGAACGAATGCTGAAGGATTACAACGGGCAAACACACTGGCTTTCCATCAGTTCAGGACTGCTGATGCCGCATCAGAAAAAGGTTCCGCGGTGGTTGTGTGTCTCCTTTGGTTATGGCGCCGAGGGCATGACCGGCGGTTTTGCCAACCCGGCGTTCAACGAAAAAGGCGATGCCTTGCCGGCTTTTGACCGGTACCGGCAGTTTTACCTTTCGTTTGATGTGGATTTTGCCCAGATAAAAACCCGGTCGAAATTTGTGCGCGGGCTGCTGCTGGCGCTGAACACGCTGAAGGTTCCTTTCCCTACGCTGGAGTACAATACCAAAGGCGAGTTTAAGTTTCACTATTTGTATTTTTAGTAAAGCAAACTGTACGCGAGCGTTTGCCATTTGATAATATGGAAGACAGTTTCATAAACAGGCTGGAGCCTGTAAGAATAAAGACGGCTTAGGCCGGAGCCTGAGCCGAACAATGCGGGTCGGAAAATATCGAATATCGATTACCGAATATCGATTTATGAAGTGAAAGACAAAATATTCTTTGGAAAATCATAAATCGTCAATCAATGTTCGAAGTTCAAAAGATCCTTTAAGAAATTTTTGTGGTGTTTGAATATGGAGCAATGCAAAGTAAAAATAATGGCGAGGCTGTCTCAAAAGTCCTTTGTGCGCCTTCGTGCCAACCTTTGAGTTACTTTGTGGTAAATACAAGTAATTGAACCACAAAGTCTGCCTGACTGAATTCATTCAGGCAGGGATCATAAAGTGCACACGAAAGTTCACTAAGGTTAAATACTCACAAATTTTGACTTTTGAGACAGCCTCTTTGCTATCGCGAGGATTTAAAAATATTACTACTAATAAATTTGATGCTGATTTAGGGCATAAATTGGAAAATGTAGTGTATTTTGAACTTTTGCGACACGGAGGAATGGTGTTTGTAGGCAAAAACAAAGACAAAGAAGTTGACTTTATATTGCAAAAAGCTAATAATGAGCGGGGGTATTTTCAGGTAGCATATTCTGTTAATGACGAAAAAACATTGGAACGTGAAATTTCGTCATTTAGAAGCATAAAAGACAATTATCCCCAATATCTTTTAACGCTTGATTATGACAATGCTGTAATTGACGGAATACAAAAGAAAAAAATATTTGTATTATCCGTGCATAGATTTTTTTGCAGGCAACTATATCATAACTGCATAGTCAATGACATGTCAATGCATTTTTAATGATGTTGAGATAAATCGTGTTAGTTTTTTACTAATTTCATTTGCCTGGTTTTGCTGTCTCCAACAAGCCTGATTATATAAACACCCCTTGGTAAAGAGCTTATAGAAACATCCCCGGTTCCATTCAACAACACATCCTCTAAAATGCGCTCGCCTACCATGTTGTATACTTGCAGATGTACCGTTTGTATTTCAGGACAGGTAACACTGATTCGGTCATAAGCAGGATTAGGAACAATATACACTGACTCCGGTGGCTCCAATTCATTTGTTCCCGATTCTTTGTTGCAAATACATCTTATTGAAAACCCGCTAAGCATTTTGTCGTGGTAATAACGGTATATCTGATTATTATCATAGCTTAGCAGCCGGTCCCATGCCCCAGAGGCATCGTAATCGTCCGCTGTCCACCAATAGCCATAATTCCCCATATCTGTATAGGCGGCATAAATATACCGGTATCCACCTGGCAGGGCATTGAAACCGCTGCTGTTGGTGGCTCCGGTATTTGGACTAGTCCAATGTGCTGTGCCGGCCTCCTTAAGTTTCCCGCCAATATCTGTCCCGCTTAATCCGGTAACGGTAGTATCCACGGTGTTGTCCAGATATTTTTCCAGCGTATTCCATTCGTTTTCTCCCGGTACATGCCAGCCTGCCGGGCATATGCCACCGGGGTTAGTCGCTGCGGCCCAGTTATATAAGGCACCGTAGACTATGGCATTTGTTGCAGAATCATTATTATAATAACAGCGTGCACCTGTGGCAATATTGGTCCAGATAGTGGGATTGATGACATTGGGAATCAGCGCGCCATTATTGTACCGTGTTGTTCTCAGATTTTCTTTCATCCATACCTGTGTGCCAATGCTAACTGTAGTGTAAACATTGCCATCTATATCGGTCACTGTCTGCGCTATACTATTCCCAGTCAGTACTGAAAGAACTGTTAAAAGAATAAAGATATTTTTCATCATGTTTAATTTTTATAACTAACCACATTCCGGTTTCACCATATAAAAACAGCAAAAATCCCTTATAAACCCCGGCTTCTTAAAATTTTCGGTGGAGGCAAAATGATTCCGTAGAGCTAATTTCTATGCTACAAAGGTATGAATGCAATTTTATACTTGTATTAAAGTCGATCTGAATTATTATTAATTATTCTTTACGAATGGTAAATCAATTTTATTGCTTCAATCCTGAAAGAAATTGTTCTCAACACCTCTATCGTAAAGTGAGAATTTGAAAATTATGATCAGGATAAATACATTATTCAAATCCAATAAGGTTGAAAAATGTATGTGCAAAAATAGTTCATTTTTTTTCTACAGAAGGGAGATATATAAAAAATAACCTAAAATGTTTCTGAAATACTTGTAATTCGGTGCGGTTGATTGTTTAGGAGTCCAAAGAATTATTATAAATATTGCGGGGTATAACACCATGTTTAGCCAAAGATATTTTAACATTATGACAGGCAGGAGACAATGTTAAGATGTGTATATGAAGGTCATACTTAGATATTTTCACGAACAGGTTAAATTACTGTTAATTACATCTTTAATGTTTAAATATAGTTTTATTGTTAAAAAGTATTAAAAAATATCATACATAAAACCTGTATTAGTCATGTTTTATGTTGATATTTGTGGGAAATATATATAGGTAATTAAATACTTTTTTATAAAAGGTTTGTACAAAGCGGGCCGGAAAATATCTATAGTCATCGGGATGAAAGAGTAATAGAATACATAAATTTAAAAAGAGGTATCCGTTACAGAAAAAGTGCTTTTTGATCAAAATATGTTTAATTAAAAAAGAAAAATTATGACAGTAAAAAAACTCACTTCATGCCTGCTGTTTCTGTCGGCACTCGGGCTGACAACACTGCAGGCACAACAAAGCGTTAATGCCTCAGGCGGTAATGCTTCGGGCAGCGGAGGCTCGGTAAGTTACTCCGTAGGTCAGGCGTTCTATCAAACCCAAACCGGCACCACGGGAACTGTTGCCGAAGGTGTACAGCAACCTTACGAAATTTCTGTTGTAACCGCCATTGAAGATGCCAAAACTATTAATCTTACGGTGTCGGTTTATCCAAACCCCACTACCGATTATCTTACATTGGAAGTCCCTGACTTTCAACTTTTTCATTTCACATTTTCCCTCTACGACATGAACGGAAAACTTCTACAAAACGAAAAAATCACAGGCATTCAAACACGCGTTGCTATGAGCAATCTTTTGCCAGCAACTTATTTTTTAAAAGTTGAGGCAAGCATCAAAGAGGTTAAAACATTTAAAATCATTAAAACTCGATGAGGCAGTGTTTGTTATTTCGAAAATACGTAGCCGAATTAGCACCGTTAGCGGGTATTCATCGGATTTTAAAAAAAAGTATTTACAATTAATATAAAAAAATCATGAAAAAAGTATATATGTTTCTCTTAGCCGTATTATTAACGGCAAATGTGTTCCTGCCACAGTTGGTAAGCGCTCAATCACCACAAAAAATGAGTTATCAGGCAGTTATTCGTAACAACAGCGATGCCCTGGTTACGAACACTCAGATAGGCATGGAAATAAATATCCGGCAAGGCTCACCAACAGGCCTGTTTGTTTATACTGAAACTCAAATCCCAACAACCAATGCCAGTGGCCTGGTAAGTATCGAAATTGGGGGAGGGGCAGGTTTCGACACTATCAATTGGGCAAATGGACCTTATTTCATCGAAACAAAAACAGCGTTAGCTCCGCCATTAACAACTTATACTATCGCTGGAACAAGTCAATTATTGAGCGTACCTTTTGCGTTGCATGCAAACACTGCCGAAACTGCTATTAATAATGATGATGCGGATGCCGATCCGACCAATGAAATTGAAATGCCATTAGGTGGCAATAATGGCCAGGTATTGAGTACCGATGGTTTTGGAAATTACTCCTGGACAGATCACACGATTTCTAACCTTCCAGATGGAACAGCACCCGGCCAAACACCACGTTGGGAAGGAACATCCTGGGTGGTTGACAATGGCATATATAATGATGGAACAAATGTTGGCATTGGGACTTCAGCTCCAAATGCAAAATTACAGGTAAATGGGAATATCTCTCTTTCTGATCAGGCTAATCATAATGGATCAGCCCGGATTATTGGCCATCCAACAGCTTGTGTAGGTAATCATGGACCATTAACAATTCAGGCAAAGAGCAATGTATGGAGTACAAATCTGGCAACTGGTGGCGATCTGGTATTGGCTGCTGGCGATGGAAATTCTTCAAATCCAGTAAGCGATAACCGAATGGGAGAGGTTTACATCCGGCCAGGAGCAAATACATGGGGAAACGGAGGTTCTGGAAATGTTGTAATTCAAGGAGCTACAGCAGTCGGATCATATGTTGATCGTATATTTGTAAACGGTAGTACCGGAAATGTTGGTTTTGGGACTTCAGCGCCAACTCAGAAACTGGATGTCAATGGAAATATAAAAATGTCAGGCGCTTTTATGCCTGATGATGTTGCAGGAACAGCAGGACAGGTTTTGACCTCAGCAGGCTCAGGATTGCCGCCAACATGGACTACTCCGGTTGTATTAACCAATATTTACAATGCCGACGGAACATTAACAGGTAACAGAGTTGTAACTCAAGATGTAAACACCCTTGCTTTTACAGGAAGCTTAGTTAATGCATTTAGTGTTGACGGAACTTCTTTATCGGTTGATGCTGCTAATCATCGGGTTGGTATTGGAACTTCAACACCAACGCAAATATTGGATGTTGCAGGAAATATAAAAATGTCTGGGGCATTGATGCCTGATGATGTTGCAGGAACAGCAGGACAGGTTTTGACCTCAGCAGGCTCAGGATTGCCGCCAACATGGATTACTCCGGTTGTATCAACCAATATTTATAGTGCCGACGGAACGTTAACAGGTAACAGGGTTGTAACGCAAGATGTAAACACATTGGCTTTTACAGGAAGTTCAGTAAATGCGTTTAGTGTTGACGGAACCTCTTTATCAGTTGATGCTGCTAATCATCGGGTTGGTATTGGAACTTCAACACCAACGCAAATATTGGATGTTGCAGGAAATATAAAAATGTCAGGCGCTTTTATGCCTGATGATGTTGCAGGAACAGCAGGACAGGTTTTGACCTCAGCAGGCTCAGGATTGCCGCCAACATGGACTACTCCGGTGGTATCCACCAATATTTACAATGCCGACGGAACATTAACAGGTAACAGAGTTGTAAGTCAAGATGTTAACACATTGGCTTTTACAGGAAGTTCAGTTAATGCATTTAGTGTTGATGGAACTACTTTATCGGTTGATGCTGCTAATCATAGGGTTGGTGTTGGCACAACAACTCCAAATGCAGCAGTACAAGTAAATGGTGATATTTCTCTTTCTGATCAAGCCGATCACAATGGATCCGCTCGGATTATTGGCCATCCAACAGCTTGTGTAGGTAATCATGGCCCATTAACTATTCAGGCAAAGAGCAATGTGTGGAGCCCCTATCTTGCAAGTGGTGGCGACCTGATATTGGCGGCCGGTGATGGAAATTCTTCAAATCCGGTAAGCGATAACCGAATGGGAGAGGTTTACATCAGGCCAGGAGCAAATACCTATGGTGCAGGAGGTTCTGGAAATGTGGTAATACAGGGAGCCACAACAGTCGGGTCATATGTTGATCGTATATTTGTAAACGGTAGTAACGGGAATGTCGGTATTGGAACTTCAGCGCCTGCTACGAAACTTCATGTCAATGCAGTGATGCGGCTTGAGCCTTTGGCTTCTGCTCCTGTATCAGCATCAAAAGGTGATATGTATTTCAATGGTACAACAAATAAGCTAATGGTATATGATGGTACCACATGGCAGGCTTGTTGGTAAAATTAGTTTTGTAAGTAACAAAAGAAAGGCTGTCTCATAATCGGGACGGCCTTTTTTTATTTCTGTGAGAGGTCGTGTCTACTTATATTTAAGTAATTCGCATTTATCTGAATATCAAATATTACATTGCTTTGTCATGAACCGGGATACCCAATTCTGAACACGGAATTCTCAAAATTAACTTTTGATCTGCCCCGGCTGACTTCTGATCCGCCGCGGCGGACTAACAGCCTAACAGCTTAATGACTTCTTCTTACTTCTTCTCCTTGTGTATCAGTACTTCAGTAGCCCCAATGCCGTACTTGGCGATGGAAGCATCAAAATATTCGAGGAAAGCATATTGTTCGAGGATTTTGCTCACTTCAAGTTTTAGAATGCCGGCACCCACGCCATGGATAAAAATCACACGTTCGTAGTTTTCAGCAATGGCATTTTCCATGCAACGGGTAAAATAATCAAGCTGTATTTGCAGTTTTTCGTGTTTGCCAAGACTCTGGTATTCTTCGCATAAAGCCTCAATATGCAGGTCAACTTCTGCAAAGCCTTCGTCGATACGGTGTTTTTGTATCAGCGAATCTCTTTTTAGTTGTGCTTCCGGTATCCTGACCTGCTGCGGTATGTCATCTTCTTTTACACTGAGGATAGGCGGTTCGCAGATTTTATAAATGAATGACCGCTTGTTGAAAACCGGGCTGTTGATATAGTTGTCTTCCTTTAGCAGCCTGGCAGGCTTAATTTTATATTCCTGACTTACGGGTGTTAAAATTTTTTCGGTAAAATCGCTGAAATAGAGTATTTGCATCACACCCTGGGTGTAAAATTCTGTTTGTTCGCTGCCGGCATATTGTATGTCGGCTTTGGAGTAGGCGGGGATATTGCCGTAATCGTTGCCGGCATAACCTTCGCTTTCTTTCAGAAACAGGGTGTAAATAATGTCATAAGGTGTATTGTTAACAAGGTAAATCTCTGCATCTCCGGCTATCAGCAGGCGCTGGTCCATAGGCACAAAGGCAAGATAGATACCTTCGGGAATGTCCATGGGGCGCATTTTTTTTGTGTCAGGAGCTTTTTTTTCTTCTTGTGCCGGCTGGTTGGCGGGGGTAGAGGCGTGTTTCTGATCATCAAAAAAACGTCCTGCTGCCGTATCGTTATTAACCAGCAACAACTCATTGACCATCACGGGTACTTCAAATCCGTCGCTGATAGCCACGCTCACCATACCGGAACTGATAATTTTGCTTACTATTCCGCCTCCTTTTTCGTTTAAAAACTTAACTTTATCGCCAACTTTAAATTTCATAATGTTTTTATTTCAAAATTAAACATAAATATGCTTGTCTTCAGAAAAAACTTGACAGGGCTGTTCTTAATGCTTGGCCTGGCGGCACATGGGCCTGCCCAGGACGTACCCCGCAGGGATAAGGCAGTTTTTAAAGAACGCACACCCGGATATTACGAAAATGTTATCCTGAAAGAGATAGACAAAAATTCCGTCAGGCCGGAGCCGCGAAAAACTTTCAGGGTAGATTACGGGCAAATGAAATTCCCCAACGACACGGCCTTATATGCAAAATATTGGCACACCCCGGCCTTGTCGCAGGGCAATACCGGTACCTGCTGGGCTTTTGGCTCGGTGGCCATGTTAGAATCGGAGGTTTACAGAATACACAAAATCAAAACCGACCTTTCGGAGATGTACGTTGTTTATTACGATTACCTGGAACGTGCAAAGGATTTTGTGAAGACACGCGGAGCGACCTATTTCGAAGAAGGATCGGAGTCCAATGCGCTGGTGAGGATGCTGGAGATGTACGGCATAGTACCATATACCGCATATTCCGGCTTGCTGCCCGGACAAAAAGTATATGACCACAGCGACATGATAGAGGAGATGAAGGTGTATCTGGCGGAAGTGAAAAAAAATAATGCCTGGAATGAAAACGAAGTGGTAAAAAATATCAAAACAATTTTGAATGCATATATGGGAGAGCCCCCGTCAACATTCGTTTACGAGGGTGTTACCTATACTCCGCAAACTTTTGTAAGCGATTTTTTGAACATCAATCCGCGCGATTACTTTAGTTTTATGTCCACGCTCAGCGCAAAATTCAATCAGAAAGCAGAACTGGTAGAGCCCGACAACTGGTGGCACAGCAAAGACTACTATAATGTGTGCCTGGAGGATTTTTTCCTGGTACTGACCGAAGCTCTGAAAAATGGCTATACTGTATGCCTTTGCGGCGATGTGAGTGAGCCGGGCATTGATTACAACAGTCAGACTTTCATGATTCCTACTTTTGATATTCCTTCGGCGTATATCGACGATGCCGCACGCCAGCTACGGCTGAACAACGAATCCACCACCGACGATCATTGCATGGAAGTAGTGGGCTATTGTGTTTATGAAGATAAATATTGGTTCCTTCTCAAAGATTCCGGTGCAGGCGCTTTTGGTGTGCCGCAAACTGGTTACCGGTTTATGAGCGAGGATTATGTGAAACTGAAAATGATGAATCTGTTGCTTTATAAATATGCTGCAAAAAAAGTGTTGGATAAAATAATTAAGTAAGCAGAGGCCAACTTACAAGGTAAACCGGCGCCTAATATTTTATGAATTTTCCGCTAAAAATCTGCTTGTCATCCGATAGCCGCACAAGATATATTCCTTTTTGAAGTTGACCTACAGGGAGTTCTATTCTTTGCTGCCTGACAAAACTACTTTTTGTTATTTGCCTGCCGGTGATATCCGAAATGGTCAGGCATATTTCATCCATGGTAACAGGAATTTCGAGGGTAATAAAATCGCTGGCAGGGTTGGGATAGATGTCAAGGTTGCCAATGTTGTCAATGGTTTCAACGGCAAGGTCAACCGGTATGTGGTTGAAATATTTGGCCGAAACATTATTTTGCCCGCTTTTGGTTATTTGCAACACTGGTTCGTGAAAACCATCGGCAAGCCATTTGTATTCGGTTACATTGCGCGTGGTTCCGCCCCCAAATCCGATGGAATCATAATAAATGGTGTCATAGTAAATTACTTTTGATTTTACCCTGATTACTTCAAAAGTATCAGCCGGAAGATACAAAGTTCCCCATCCGTCAACGAAATTTTCGCGGTGCACGGTATGCCCGTAATAGCCTAATCCGGGAATATTCGCATGAACCTCAGAGTCTGAAGTGTCCTTGGCTCCGTATGTCAGCGGAAAATAATACAGCACATCGGGATGGTCGAATTTCAGAGGAACAGGGATATTATTGACTTTCGTGCCCATACCAAGCATACTGAAGCGGGAGAAATTATTTTTATAGAAATTGAAGCTTTCGGTGATAGATACCATGGGAATAGTCTGCATTTTCACTGGTTGTGCTACTGTGGCTTTGTTGGCCTGGTCGAGCGGATTGGCATATACGGCAACGTAGGCAATATTTGTAGCATTGACACTGATGAACGTATCTATGGTTTCGGAAGTCCCTGCCAGTGCCGAAAAGTCCCAGGTATAAGCCGTATCGGTTTGTTGGTAATTAAACCCGCTGAGGTTGTTTACTGTCCTGAACTTTAATATGTCGCCAGGCACAGCCATATCGGTGCTGTCAACAACCACCTGCGACTGACTATACAATGCAAAAAACAGTAAGATTATGGAGTAGATTTTTTTCATAAAAAGGTTTTTTCAAAGGTAATAATATTATTGTGATTATTGATAAGCAGGTAAGCAACAGAAAAATATGTCAGCTACAGCCGCTTGATTTTGCGATGACTTAGGCAGTACCTGGTTATTTGGAAAGGAGTTCTTCAGTGAAAAACAGGGCGTTTTTCAATCTTTCGGCACCTTTTCCTTTTACCACTTTGAACGGGACATTTCTGTCTTTTAGTTCCTTATAATACCAATCAAAGAAATAGGAGCGAAGGTGCGGGTGTTCGCGCAGCGGGTCGTATTTCCAATCCAAATCAATGTCGCACAGCAGGTACAGGTCATACGTGAATTTGGTCAAATTTGCTGCTACCCATTCCGGACACATGTTGTACTTGTGTTCGCTCCAAATTTTTATTACCGTGAGTTCCGTGTCGCAAAACAGGATTTTATCCGCGTTTTTTTCAGCATCCCTTTCGGCGGCAATCTGGCCTTTTGCAATAATGGCAAGGTCCTCGAAAGTATATTCCCTGTTAATCCGGTCGATGTAGTTACGCGCGTATTCAGGGGCGAAGACGGTATGGTAATACGCCGCCAATTGTTCTGCCAGCATTGATTTTCCTGTCGATTCAGGGCCGGTGATGGCAACCTTTATTAGCTGTTTTGTTGTTTTTTTAGCTCTTTTTTCCATGTGAAATACCCGTAAATGGCCAACAAGGTAAAAATAAAATACAGAGGCGCAAAAGCATAGAGTCCTTTGATGAAGTATAATACTGTACAGTTGATGTCAATCACTATCCACATCAGCCAGTGATCGATGATTTTTTTGCCCATGGCATAGGTTGCAATGATGCCCCACACGGTGAGTAATGAATCCCAGTAAGGAAATGATGCATCGGTATAGTTGGCAAAAAGATACCCGACAACAAAAGAACATACAAATCCCAGAACCAGCATGACGCTAAGTTCTTTTGGCCGGATTTTCCGCACCGGAAGCTCGTATTTTTTTTCTCCCCCAAATGCCCAGAAATACCATCCGTAAAGCGTCATAGCGAGGTAAAAAATCTGAAGCACCACGTCGGCATAAAGTTTTGAAACAAAAAAAACATAAATCGACAGCATGACGTTGGCAAGGCCTACAGGCCAACACCAAATCTTCTGTTTAGTGGTCAGATATACGCCTGCAATACCAAGGATGGCGGCAATAATCTCTATGTAATTTTCGGTGATCCAGTTCATAGGGGAAAAAAGGGAAGTAAAAAGTTTAAAGTTGCAAGTAATAAGTTGAAAGTAGCAAGTTAAAAGTTATAAGTTGTCAGAAGTCAGAATTCAGAATTATGAAGTCAGAATTATGAATTTAGTAATCATTAATCATTAGTCATTAATTAGAAGTCAGAATTATGAAGGCAGAATTAAGAAGTCATTAATCAGTTGAAAGTTGAAAATAACAAGTTGAAAATAACAAGTTGAAAGTGACAAGTTAAAAGTGACAAGTTAAAAGTAGTCATTCCGATAGTCTCTAGTCTCCAATCTATAGTCTCCAATCTCCAATCTCTAATCTCTAATCTCTAATCTCTAATATCCAATCTTCAATTTCTGTTCTCTGTAACCTGTTCATTGTCCATTGTGCTCCCTGTTCATTGTTCATTGTTAATCGAGTCGGGGCTTTAGTGATGTTATGCTTTTAAATCGGCATTGATTATTTTCATTACAAATACGGAGTGTGGCAGGGCGAAGGATTTTTCAATTTCGTTGGTCAGGGCATTCATCACATATTTGTATTCTCCAAAGATTTGAGTACTCATGCCGTTGGTCTGCGCTGTAAGCTCTTTATATGCATTGATACGTCTCAGGAAATCAATGATATGAGGTTTAAATTCTTCTTTTAGCGGATAATAACTTATTTCTACAGAAATCTTCATAAAAAATTTTTTGAGCAAAGGTACATCGAAAAAAATTACTATTTTTGAAAAGTAAATCCTGAATGAATAAATCCCTGCGGTAAAATTATGTATAAAAGGTAAGATGTTGCATTACAGGAATTGGGATTGCATCCGGCCTTATAAAACCAAACAGATGAAAAGAATATTTTTATTTCTCGCTATTGGAGTATTTGCCATGTTTCTGGTAAGTTGCCTTACCGTAGAAAAGAAACAGTACACTTATGAGTTCACCGGTAAAGGAGGTGGAAAACTTACCATAAAGTACATTAATATCATGTCGAGTGAGGATTCTGCCGGATATTCAAGAGTTGAAGACTTTGATGATTTGCTTGGCAGCTATATCAACGGTTCGAAAATAGAAGAAGCATATCCCGAAGCTACTAACATTTCGAAACGGCTCTTCGAAGAAAACGGAGTTTTATGCGGAGAAGTCATCATGGATTTTGCCAGCCTCAGCGCTGCCCGGCTTTATCAGTTCGACAAAAAAAGTCCCTATATGTTCTATGCCAGCTCTGTGGACGGCGAAACCTACGTGGAATCAAACGGAACCTACGGCGGCGAAAATATGCCGGTGGTCATGTTTCCATCCAAACTGAAAAAACTGGTTATTACCACCAGCGTCAGTCAGCCATCCGATGATAGTTATGTCAGCCTGTTGGGCGAATATGTCAAATGGAAGAAAAAATAATAGCGGAAATAAATAAAAAAGGCTGCCCGTTGTTCTCAGGCAGCCTTTTTTTTGGAATTATTTCTCAGTCGTCAAGGCCTGGCTTTGGCCCGTTGCCTTTGAGTTTTTCCAGCAGCATTCTGTTAAATTCTTTTTCAGCTTTGTAAACGCCAACCATCTTCCTGCTGCCAATAACATTTTTAAACTTTGGATAATATTCTTTTTTCAGGTCAAGTTGCTTTTGCTCTTTCTGTAATTCCGAGTTAATGATCTCATCGGCTTGTTCTTCGGTGAGCTCTTCAATTTTACCGGTTTTCATGATTTTCATTTTTTTCTGATGTTCTTTTTGAAAACCTTCTCTTTTATCCTGAAACTCGTTGTATAAAGGCCAGAATTTTTCTGCTTCAGCGGTGTTCAGGTTGATCATCTGGCTGATATAAGCCACTTTCATGGCCTTTATCTTTTCTTTTTTTTCCGGATCACCGTTTTTGTTTCCTGTGTTTTGCGCAAAGAGGTTTCCGCTGCATATCATCAGGCATGCTGATACGAACAAAACCAAAATTGTTGCTGTTGATTTTTTTGTTTTCATGATGGTTTATTTTAAATTGTTTTATTGAAATGTTTCCGGTTCAATGTTTTCGCTTATCAAGTAATCGATGATGTCATTTTTATTGATAGAGGTGTCGAATGTTATGGCAGGCTCCGGATTTTGCGGCGTTTCATTTTCATAAGCCGGAAGGCTGATGTCGGGAATTTCTTCAGGACTAAAAATGGCAGCACGGTCGCTGCAAACCTCAATAAGAGTATTTTCATCAACCTCGTCTTCCAGGTAGGCAGTGATTTGGTCGGCATCGATAGTTGACTCATGGCTTATCAGTTTTTTTTCATTTGATGGCGGCCTGGTAATCCAAAAAACCAGCATAACAGCTCCAATGGCGGCCGCTGTGGCTGCCGAATACAATAACAATTTCACAACCGGTGTTTTTTTTGTGTCAGTCCTGGTGGACATGCTCACTCTTTCCTGTATTCGTTGGGGCAGTTCTTCAAAATAATTTTCAGGCACTTTAAACGGATTGCCGCCCGGGGTGAATTTTTGCTGATTTTCAGAAAAATCCTCGTGCATATCCGTATTGTGTGTTATGTGATGTTTCTTTTTCATGCCGGTGATAATAAGATTAATGAAACGGTAAAAGGTTTAAAGGGCTGTAAGATTTTTTTTTATTTTCTGATAGGCAATGTGGTAGGAAGCTTTCAGTGAGCCCGTGCTGGTATTAAGGATTTTTGAGATTTCTTCAAAAGAAAATTCTTCGTAATACCTCATATTGAACACCAGGCGTTGTCGTTCAGGCAAGGAAAGTATGCATTTATGCAAATGCATTTCAACCTCATCGGCTTTAAAAAAATTATCGTCTTTCAAGGTGTTGGCAAGTTTTTTTTCCACATTAAAATAGGGGATGAAGTGAAACATTTTTTTGTGTTTAAGAAAAATCAGCGCCTCGTTCACAGCTATCCTGTATATCCAGGTTGACAATTGCGCGTCTGCACGAAAATTATCAATATTGTTCCATATTTTGATAAAGACATTTTGTACCACATCGTCGCTGTCTTCATGCGTAATAACGATTCTTCGTATCAGCCGGTAAGTTTTTTCGGAGTATCCCCTGACCAGCAACTCAAAACCCTGATGTCGCGATGCGTCGTTTTTTATCAGTTGTATGATTTCCTTATCCGGCACGGGCTGCATTTTGTTTTTTTTCTTTAGATGTTTGTTTCTGCCAAAGGTTTAAAACGGCAAATTTTTTTTTTGAAAAAGTTTATTGTTACTTTGCAGGTTTATTTTATAACGTATCTGATGAAAAAATTATTTTTATTTACTATAGCCAGCCTGCTGATTGTTGCCTGTACTTCGAAGCACGAAAAAGCCGTTGAGCTGAACAAAAGCGGTATCCGTAAGATGTACAGCCAACAGGTGGACGAGGCCCTGAAGGATTTTGACAAAGCCATTGAATTAGACCCTTTGTTTGACCAGCCTTATTATTACAGGGGGAATATAAAATATGGGGCCACCGATTATCAGGGTGCCCAGGAAGATTACAGCAAGGCCATTGAGCTAAATCCCGGCTTTGCCGATGCGTATTACAATCGCGGAAACCTTTACGAATCCATCAATCAGCGCGACAAGGCCTGTGCCGACTGGCTAAAAGCCAAGGAAAACGGTAAGGCCAACCTTGATGACAAATTGCGGTTTTGCCGGTAGGCATTGCAAATAGGCACCGTTAATAAAATCGAACGGGCAAAGTTAACCTGAAAAATTCATACGAATTTTTCACCCTTCGGGCCGATAAAAGAAAATCCGGCAATCACTTCAAAACTAAAATGGTTAATCGAAATTCGTACATCTTTAATTCCTCTACAATATCGAACACCGATTAACGAATGATGATTTAAGAAGTGGCGAATCACTTCAAAAATCTAATTTCGTTAATCTAAATTCGTACATCATTTTTTTTTAATATCGAACACCGATTAACGAATGATGATTTAAGATTTATAGAGGTGCTCTAAACATTGAACCTGATGTTCATCAGGTCGCCTTCTTCCACAATATATGTTTTTCCTTCCACATTGAACTTTCCGGCTTCTTTACAGGCGTTTTCAGAGCCGTATTTCACAAAGTCGTGGTATTTGATTACTTCTGCACGGATAAAGCCGCGTTCCAGGTCCGAATGTATAGCTCCTGCAGCCTGCTGGGCATTCATGCCGGTTTTGATGGTCCAGGCACGCACTTCTTTTGGTCCTGCAGTGAGGAAGGTGCGAAGGTTTAGCAGTGTAAATGCCGATTTTATCAGTTTGTTCACGCTGGGCTCGGTAAGGCCTACATCATTCAGGAACGCCATGCGGTCTTCCGTGGTTTCCAACTCCGAAATCTCTGCTTCCAGTTTTCCGGCAATCACCAGCACTTCGGTATTTTCGTTTTTTACGGCTTCTGTTAGCGCTTCGGAATATTTATTGCCTCCTACAGCCGATCCATCGTCCACATTGCAGACATAAAGCACTGGCTTTTCGGTCAGCAGGCACAAATCTTTTACCAGGCGGCGTTCTTCATCGGCAATGTCAAGGGTTCGCGCCGACTGAAAAGATTCCAGGTGGTTTTTATATTTTGTGAGGACTTCCAATAAGTGTTTGGCTTCTTTATCGCCTGTTTTAGCAGCTTTTTCGGTACGTTGCATCTTGCGTTCCACCTGTTCCAAATCGTTGATTTGCAGTTCCAGATCGATGATTTCCTTATCCCTCACGGCATTGACCGATCCTTCGATATGAGGCAGGTTTTCATCATCAAAACAACGTATCACATGAATGATGGCATCTGTCTGCCTGATGTCGGCCAAAAAAGAGTTTCCCATGCCTTCGCCTTTGCTGGAACCTTTGGTCAGTCCCGGTATATCGACTATTTCCACCGTGGCATGAACCACTTTGGCCGCTTTTACCAATTTTTCCAGGACATACAGGCGTTCATCGGGCACATTGACAATGGCAATATTTGATTTGTTAGAGCTAAAGGCAAAATTGGTGATTTGCGCTTTGGTGCTCGACATACAGTTGAAAATTGTGGTCTTGCCACTATTGGCCAATCCCACTATGCCGCAATTCAGTCCCATGTGTTTTTTTTGACAAAGGTATAACTTTTCCTAATTATACTAATTCGGGGAAATGAATGTGTCCAATCATTTTTTGAGGTGCTGTTGGAGATTGTTTTATTGTAAATAATTCAACTTTTACTATTCAGAAAAAAAATTGTAAAAACGGTTGTATGCTCGTGCGTCCATCAGGATGGGTAATGTGATGCCGTAATTAAGAATAACCCTTGTCAATACCATATGTGTTATGGTGAATAACCCCGGTATGCTATTTTGCAAGTGTGTAAACTGGCTAAACTTAATGTAATAAATTGTTATTCAATTTTTTAAAAAACTTATTCAATACTTTTTAACAATCAAAAAACAGGCAGATAAAAACTATATTTTTGAAAAAAATTGTATATGTACACTATTGAAGAACTAAAAAACATGGCTACTCAGGTGCGGCGCGATCTTTTACGCATGATCCACGCTGTGCAGTCGGGTCATCCCGGCGGTTCGCTGGGTTGTGCTGATTTTCTCACCTGCCTTTATTTCGGGATTATGGAACATAAGCCGCAACCATTCAGCATGGATGGCAGGGGCGAAGATCTTTTTTTTCTTTCCAACGGGCATCTTTCTGCCGCATGGTACAGCGTTTTAGCCCGTTCAGGGTATTTTGACGTCAGCGAATTGGCTACTTTCAGGAAGCTTGGAACCCGTTTGCAGGGTCATCCGACCACGGCCGAACATACTCCTGGTGTGCGGGTCGCCTCCGGGTCGTTGGGGCAGGGAATGTCGGTGGCTATTGGCGCCGCCCTGGCAAAAAAACAAAATGAGGATACACACCTTGTTTACAGTTTACATGGCGATGGCGAACTGGAAGAAGGACAAATATGGGAAGCTGTGATGTTTGCCGCGGCCAAAAAAGTTGATAACATTATATCCGTGATTGACTATAACGGCAAACAGATAGATGGTCCTGTGGATGAAGTATTAAGCCTGGGGGATTTGAAAGCCAAATTCCTGGCCTTTGGTTGGAAAGTACTGGAAATGAATGGAAACGACATGGAGCAAATTCATATCACATTGAAAAATGCTCAGTCGCATACTGGCAAGGGTGTTCCTGTCGTTATTCTGATGAAAACCGAAATGGGCTATGGCGTTGATTTTATGATGGGAACCCATAAATGGCATGGCAGTCCGCCGAGTGATGAACAACTCGCCAATGCACTGGCCCAATTACCGGTTACGCTAGGCGATTATTAAAATGACAACTATGAGATTGGCATCATTAAAGAATTTTCTGGTATGCATCGTGGCACTGGTGTTGTCGGGGCAGGTTTTTTCACAGATTACCATTTCGGAAAAAGAAAAACCCAAACCTACGCCGGTTACCAGAATATTGTTTGTTTATGATGCCTCACAAAGCATGTTTGGCGTGTGGCAGAGCGACCGCAAGATATCCATTGCCAGCAAGCTGATGTCGGAGTTGCTCGACAGTTTGAAAACCGTTGCCAACCTGCATCTGGGCCTTCGTGTTTACGGGCATCAGAAGTATTACCCGCCTCAGGATTGTGATGATACGCGCCTTGAAATCCCTATCGGAGAAGGGAATATCGAAAAAATTAAAAACAAGTTAAAGACGGTCAACCCGCGGGGAACCACGCCCATAGCCGCTTCTCTGGAGGCTGCCGGCAACGATTTTCCCCCTTGCGACAATTGCCGGAATATTATCATTTTGATCACCGACGGTCTCGAGGAGTGTGGTGGCGACCCTTGTGCTGTTTCACTGGCGTTGCAGAAAAAGGGGTTAGTCCTAAAACCTTTTATTATCGGCATCGGGAAAAATTTCAAAGAATCTTTCGACTGTGTAGGAACTTATTTTGACGCCTCCACCGAGAAAGAATTTAGCAAAGCGTTGAATGCCGTTATTTCGCAAGCGCTCAATTCCACCACCGCGCAGATCAATCTGCTGGATAGCTATGGTAAACCAACCGAAACCAATGTCGGTATGACGTTGTATGATAATTTCTCGAAAACCATAAAGTATGATTTTGTGCATACCTTTAATAATGAAGGTTTGCCGGATACCCTGATGCTGGATCCGCTGCTGGCATACGACCTGGTGGTTCATACCATTCCGCCGGTTTCCCACGACAGCATTGTGATTACCCCGGGGAAACATACCACCATCGCTGCCAATACGCCGCAGGGAACTCTCGAACTTAAAGTGGGAGGAAAGGTGCCACCGAATCTCACTTTTCAATGTATTGTAAGGCAAAGCGGGAAAATGGAAACCCTCAACGTGCAGTCGTTTACCCAAAAAACAAAATATCTTACCGGCATTTATGATCTGGAGGTGCTTAGTTTGCCGCGGCTGAAAATCAACGATGTGGAAATCAAACAGAGTTATAATACCACCGTTGAAATTCCCACTCCCGGCACAGCAGTTATTCAGATTGCCATGCGGGGATACGGCGACTTGTACACTGAAGAAAACAACAAATTGACATGGATATATAAATTGAATGAAGAAGGTCAGCAGGAAATGTTGTACCTGTTGCCCGGCAAATACCGGATTATTTTCCGATCGAAGTATGCCACGCATTCTTTTTATACTATCGATAAACCATTTAAAATTGAATCAGGTATCACAACAAGAGTTAACTTTTATTAATATAGAATATATTTCAGCAAAAGACGCAGTTTTACTGATAGTTTTCTGCGAAAATCAGCGAGATCTGCGGGAAATATTAAAATCATAAAAAAAACAAATGAATAGATTTCAAAAAACAGGAGACAAAGACACCCGCTCGGGTTTTGGTGAAGCGCTGAACGAATTAGGCAAAGAAAACCCACAAGTTATAGCCCTGGTGGCCGATTTAACGGGCAGCCTGAAAATGGATGCTTTCGCCAAGAATTACCCGGAACGTTTTATACAGGTCGGTATTGCTGAAGCCAATATGATGGGTATAGCCGCAGGCCTTACCATTGGCGGGAAAATCCCTTTTGCCGGCACCTTCGCCAATTTTGCCACAGGCCGTGTTTACGACCAGATAAGGCAATGTGTGGCTTACTCAAATAAAAATGTCAAAATTTGTGCTTCCCATGCCGGCATCACCCTCGGCGAAGATGGCGCCACGCACCAGATCATGGAAGATATCGGGCTGATGAAAATGTTGCCCAACATGGTGGTCATAAACACCTGCGATTTTAACCAGACCAAGGCCGCCACCAAAGCGGCAGCACACTATACAGGACCTGTTTATCTGCGTTTTGGAAGACCAAAAGTGCCTGTATTTATTCCTGAAAACGAGCCTTTTATTATTGGCAAAGCCCTCATGATTGAAGAAGGTTGTGATGTGAGTATTTTTGCCACCGGGCACCTGGTATGGAAAGCCATGCAAGCAATGGAAATCCTGAAGGCAAAAGGTATCAGCGCTGAGCTGATCAACATACACACCATCAAGCCGCTGGATGAGGAAGCCATTTTAAAATCTGTCAGTAAAACCCGTTGCGTGGTTACTGCTGAGGAACACATGATGAATGGCGGCCTGGGCGACAGCATCGCTCAGTTGCTTTCGCGCAAAATGCCCCTGCCATTGGAAATGGTGGCTGTGGACGATAAATTCGGCGAAAGCGGTACCCCCGATGAACTGATGGTCAAATACGGCCTGGACACCACCAATGTGGTAAATGCCGCAATGAAGGCTGTACAGCGAAAATCATAATGTTTTGGATGTAATGCATGTGCGGCATGCGCCTGTAATCATGCAGACAGGATAGAATGAACAATGGCAAAAGGGAAAAAGCTAAAAAAGATACTGAAAATACTGCTGTGGCTGTTATTGATTTTTTTGGGACTCTCCATACTCCCGGTAGTGATCTATAAGTTTATTGCTCCGCCAATTACGCCATTAATGGTACTGCGCGGTTTTGAGACCGATAAAAAGACCGATTATCAGTGGATACCGATTGAGAAAATGTCGCCCAACCTGTTTCAGGCTGCCCTTGCAGCGGAAGATGATACCTTTCTGAAACATCACGGGTTTGATTTTCGCGCGATTAAGCTGGCCTATGAGTCGAACCAAAAAAGTAAAAGGACCAAAGGCGGAAGCACCATCAGCCAGCAAACGGCCAAAAATGTTTTTCTGTGGCCGCACCGCGATTTTGTGCGTAAAGGGCTGGAAGCCTGGTTTACAATTCTCATTGAATTCATCTGGGGAAAAGAACGGATCATGGAAACGTATATGAATGTTGTGGAATTTGGCCCGGGTGTTTATGGCGTGGAAGCCGCATCATTAAAGTATTTCAAAAAACATGCATCAAAATTAAGCAAGTATGAAGCGGCCTCGTTGATCTCTGTACTGCCCAACCCTCATATTTATAAGGTGCTGACACCATCCAGATATACACAGCGATACAGGGGTGCAATTATCCGCAGGATGGGGTATATTCCGAAGGTGAAGTTTGAATGAATGATTATTTAGGAAATGATACCACAGGTCAATATGTATTGTTTACCTGTATTTGCTGAAATAATTGTGAAAATAAAGAAGTTGATAGGGCAGTGCACTACTCCAGTATTCCCTGGTATGTCCGCCGGGCCTTTCAATATAATCATGGCTGATATTCAGTGAAATCATTTTCTCGTGAACCTGCCGGTTTACGCTGATAAAAACATCGTCCACACCACAATCAGTGATTATCGATATGGAGTCGTTTTTTATCCGGCCCAGCATATTGATTACGGAATTTTCCTCCCAGTTTTCGGGGTATGTATCTATGCTGCCCAGACGCCCGGACAGATCCCAATTGTTGCTAAATGGCCTCAAATCCAAACATCCGCTCATGCTTCCGGCGGCGCCAAACATTTGCTGATGCCGTATAGTCAAGTATAAAGCTCCGTGGCCGCCCATGCTTAATCCCATTATGGCACGGCCTTCGCGGTGTATAATTGTCGCATAAGTGCTGTCAATAAAAGGCACTAGTTCTTTGGTAATATAAGTTTCGTACCTCATCAAGGAATCCACGGGACTGTCCATATACCACCCCGACAGCCCGCCATCAGCGCACACCAGCAGCATGCCATACTGGTCTGCCGCCTCGGAGATCACAGGAAAATTCTTGACGAAAGTGGCATAATTTCCGCCATAGCCGTGCAATAGATACAAAACAGGAAATGATTTTTCTGTATTATTATAATTTTCCGGTATAACGACACAAGCTTTTATGTTTTTCTTCATGGAAGGGCTGTGTACTACTATGGTATCTGTTTTTGCTGCGTTAAGCAAAAATGAAATCCCTAGCAGATAGGCCGATAACAACAATTCTTTCATTTTTATGAATGGTTTTTCTTTAGCAAATCAAGTGAAATGACCGTGCTGTTTACAAATCTCCGTCTCTTGCATTCTTTAGAATCAGGGATTTCCATGGTTTGCCGTCGGTATCACTCAAAAAGTTATTAAAAAAATCTGAAGGAGACTTAAGTTTTATCTTTTTTCTGCATTGGAAATGCACTATTCCGCCGCAAACATGGCCATTATTAGTATAAAAGTGCTTTTTGTTATCCATGGCAATCGTGATATCGCCCACTTCAGAGCTGGAATGTGCGGAGGAAGAAATTAAAAATATCCATTGATCATTTTTTAGTTTTATCCAGCCGGAATCTATTAACCGGAATGAAACCATATAAAACTCTTCAAAATCATTAATAACGGGGTTGATTAATGCCGTTGATGATTCAGGGATGAAATCAATCATCCGTGATGCTGTTTGTTCCAGCCATTTTTGTTGCAGAGCAGGGCTGATTTTCGTACTGTCCGTATGTTGGGCTGTAACATCATTACGATTAAATAAAAATGATAATAGAACGAAAAATAGTTTCAGTGAATACTGGTGGAAATTAGACATATCCTGATTTATTTTTTAATGGTTTTTATTGATCATTCGGCCTTTTGCATCTTTAATAGTGCATGACGATGAAGTCATTTTTATCTATTTTGTCCACTTCTGTCGTTATTTATTCCCAGATTGCGGTAGGTTTCAATCATAGCTTCTTGATTATCAGTGATGATAAGCAATTTGTCGCCGGCCATCAGCAATGTTTTTCCCGTAGGAACAAAATATTTCTCCCCGCGTTTGATCATGACCACCAGTGTCTGGTCGGGCAGATTCAAATCCATCAGGTGGCTTCCCTTTTGCAGCGCTTCAGGTTTTATGGTTATTTCGCAGGTAACCGATTTTATTTCGTCAGAAAAATCCACATCAAAAGTCTCCGGTTTTCTGATGTTTCTTGGCTTTTCGGCCAGGCCAAGCCATTTGGCCATCTGTGCAAGTGTGGTTCCCTGTATTAGCAACGACACCAGGGTGCAAAAAAACACAATGTTAAAAATAAACCTTGCATTGGGTATGTCCGCCGCCAGCGGGAAAATGGCGAAAATAATAGGTACCGCGCCCCGCAGCCCAACCCACGAAACAAAGGTTTTGTCTTTTACGGGCATCTTTCGGAAAGGGGCTAAACAAAGAAAAACAGTCAGCGGCCGGGAAATAAAAATCAGCAGAAAACTGATAATCAGGCCGGGCACAAGAACAGGGATTAATTCGTGAGGATTTACCAACAAGCCCAAAGTTAAGAACATGAGTAACTGACTGATCCAGGCCAGCCCGTCGAAAAAGTTCAGTGCCGAACGTTTATGGACAAATTTGGAGTTACCTATCACCAGTCCTGCTAAATACACGGCAAGATAAGCATTTCCATGGAGGAGGTAGGCCGAAGAAAAAATGAAGATACAAAACGTAAAAACCAAAATCGGATACAGGGAAATATTATCAATTTTTATACGGTTGATAACAAACACGGCAAATTTTCCAAGAGCAAAACCAACAATACCTCCGATGACAAGTTGCAGCACCAGGTGTAGGCCAGCTTGCAGGTAATTGGGTTCTGAGCCCATGGAGATCAGTTCAATAAATGTGATGACCAATACGTAGGCCATGGGGTCGTTACTTCCGCTTTCGAGTTCAAGCAACGGGCGAAGATTATTTTTCAGGCTCAGGCCCCTCGACCGGAGAATGGAAAAAACCGAAGCCGAATCGGTGGAAGACATGATGGCTGCCAGCAGCATGGCCGATAAAATGGAAATACAGGCTATATGTATTGTCATTCCCAATACCCACCAGATAATCACCCCGGAGAGGATAGCCGTAAGAAACACACCGACAGTGGCCAAAACAATTCCCCTGACCATAACTGGGCGTATTTCTGCCAGTTTGGTGTCCAGTCCGCCTGAAAACAGGATGATGCACAAGGCAACAGTTCCGATTGACTGGGCAAACTGGAAATTTTCAAATTGTATGCCCAGACCGTCGGTGCCGGCAAGCATCCCTACAAGCAAAAAGAGTAACAGGGCCGGAACACCAAATCGAGAGCCGGCTTTCCCCGCCAAAAGACTCAGGAAAAAAAGGATAGCAACAGCAAATAATATTAGTTCAATCTGAATGTTCATTCACTGGCTTTTTGCATTTTTTTCTTTGCAATAATAACGTTTTTTATCGTGATTTTCTGTATATTAAACTTATGCGGTGCCTGCGAGTGCGGCGATCTTGTCGGAAGGCATTATCAGCAAGCCTTTGACTTCTGATTTTGCACACCGTACCATAGCTTCGGCAACTGTTGATGCCTCGATACCCTTATATTTTTTCAATTTGCCTATAAACAAAAAACCGAAAACACGCATTATAGGTTTGCTCATGACTTCCCCGAAACGAAATTCCTGTCTTTTGCCCATCAGCATCGAGGGCCTGAAAATGACCAGGCCGTTTTTGAAAATATTTTTCAGATCGTCTTCAACCTTGCCTTTAGTCCGCAGATAAAAGTTTTTCGATTTACTATCAGCACCGATTGACGAAATGTATAAAAACTTTTCGGCCCCGGACCGAGCGGCTATGGTCGCTGCAGCAATTACGTAGTCGTGGTCAATCTTGTGAAAATTTTCCTGATTTCCCGCATTTTTTATGGTGGTTCCAAGGCAGCAAAAAACATGCTGTGCATCAGTATTGTTAAAGGTTTCTATCACGTTGAAATCAATGATCTTCTCGATGAGTTTGGGGTGTTTGATTCCGGTGGATTTGCGTACCCATATCTCCACTTCGTTGTAGAAGGTATCGTTTAGCAAAAGCCGGAGGCAATGTCCGCCCGTCAGTCCGCTTGCCCCAATCAGCAAGGCTTTCATTTTAGTTTCCATCAGGTAAATTTTTAATTAGTTTTAGGATTTTTTCCAGAATCTCTTCTTCAGTTTGGCTCTGATCAAATTCGATGATATATTTTGACTTCTTGTAATATTTCTCACGTTCAGCAAGCTTTTTAGTAATAAATGTTTTCAGGTCTTTTTGGCCTGTCAGTAATGGGCGGTTCCGTGCATCATCCTTTAAACGGCTGAAAAGCAATTCCGGTGAGGTTTTTATATAAACGCTTATTCCATTTTTATTCATCACCTCCATATTATCGAAAAAACAGGCAGTGCCTCCACCGGTAGCAACAACGATGTTATCGCGACTTTTCACCAACTGGGTTATCACTTCTTTTTCCATTTCACGGAACACAGATTCACCCTGAGAATGGAATATTTCAGTAATGGATTTTCCGGAACGGCTTTCTATCTGCTCATCCATGTCAATGAAAGGTGCAGAAATTTTTTGGGCAAGTTTCAGTCCGATGCTGCTTTTCCCACAACCCATAAAGCCAGTAAGAAAAATAATCATGGTATTTTTTTCTGTTCAAATGTAGCAATAATTATTTATCAGTGAAAGCTGACCTGGATACTGCAGTTTATTAACATTGTGCTGTTATCTTTTTTAAGGGCTGTTAAAAATCCTCTCATATTTAATGACTACTTTTGTTTTTTACCGAAAATCTGATGTTTAAAAAGACAAATTTTTTTTTTAAGGAAAAGGAGAAAAAACAAGTCTTTTCAAACTTTATTTCTCTTTCTTTCATGCAGGCGGCCAATTACCTTATCCCGCTTGTCGCTATTCCGTATTTGGTAAGAGTTTTGGGTGATGATCGCTTTGGCTTGGTAATGTTTGCCCAGGCCTTTATACAGTATTTTGTGATATTGGTGGATTTTGGCTTTGAACTTACCGCTACACGTGAGATTTCTATTCACCGCAACGACAGGAAAAAGGTTACTGAAATTTTCAGTTCGGTGATGTATGTGAAGTTTGTTTTGTTGCTGGTGAGTTTCCTGATCATGAACATCGTGGTTTTTTCATTCGGACAGTTTTCAAAAGAATGGCAGCTTTACTATCTCTCGTTTGGCCTCGTAATAGGCCAGTTGCTGTTTCCAGTATGGTATTTTCAGGGAATTGAAAAGATGAAATATATTATGTTTTTCAATGTGCTGGCTAAAACCATATTTACTGTCCTTATATTTTTCACCATTTTTACCCCTGCCGATTATCGCTTATACGCTATCATCAATTCCTCGGGATTTATTTTTGCAGGGCTGGTGGCTTTTTTTGTGGCTTTGTACCTGAACAATTTCGGTTTTACCAAGCCGCAAAAAAATCCTATCAAAGAGATAATCCTGAAAACAAGGGATGTGTTTATTTCCAACGTCGGTATCAGCCTGTATATGACGTCAACCAGTTTTATTCTGGGTATAGTTACCGGCCGCAACGACCTGGTGGGATTTTATACGGTGGCCGAAAAAACTATTCGCGGAATAAGGTACGTGGTATCGCCTATTACGCAGGCTTTGTACCCTTATCTTAGCAAGCGTTTCGCAGGGCAGAAGACAAAGGATTCAGTGAGTGTGCTGAAAAAACTGATGTTATACCTGACTCCTATGTTACTGCTGCTGGTCGCAGGACTGCTTATTTTTACTGAAAAAATTGTATTGCTGCTCACAGGATCGGTTAACCCTTCCATAATCCTTGATATGCGTGTTATTTCGGTAATCCTTTTCATCGGTACTTATAATAATGTGCTCGGTGTTTTAGGAATGTTGAATATGGGTATGGAGAAACAATTCAGAAATGAAGTGCTGCGGAGCGGACTGTTTAATGTTGTTTTTTGTCTGGCGGCCTCTCATTTTTTACTCGACCTGGGCGCTTCGCTTTCGGTGGTGGCTACCGAATTGTTACTTATGTTGCTGTTGATAAAAAATTTGAATAAAAAACTCAGAAATGCTTAGCGTCATTGTCATAGTAACATCAATTCTTTTGCTGCTGCTGTTGCTCCAACGGATAGTGAAATCAGAATGGCTGGACCCCATGTTTGTTTCAGCGCTGTATTGGGGCGGCCTGATAGTTTTCAGTGTGTTTTTTTCGAAGGTTTTTCATTTTGAACTTTACTTGCCCGGATTGATACCCTTGTTTTTATTGCTGGTGTCTTTTATTATCGGTTCATTGGTGGCAAAAAAACTGATTTTTGCAAGCGGGCAAAAATCCGCCCATAGCATGGTGCCCCCAAAAATCGATTGCCTGCAACATAAACGCATCAAATGGCTTACAATCATTTTTTCATCGTTGGGAATGGCTGCCATTGTTTTACAGCTTAGATTTCTTGATATCCATATTGGCAGTTTTGCTGATTTGCTGTATGCCGCCAATACCATTTCGGTAATCAGGTATACTGGTGGCACCGACATGCCCAAATATGGACTTATTCTAATGGCCTTTCTGTATTCTGCCGGGTTTCTGGGTGGCATATACGCTTTGTCAGGCAAAGGTTTTTGGAATAAAATGATAAGTTTGCTTCCCTTTGCAGTGATGCTCGTGTTTACCATTACCAACAGTGTAAAATCGGGTTTTATTTTTATGTTGATTCTTTGGGTTTCTGGATATATAGCCGTATATGTATTCATGAAAAACGGACAACTAAAAAGGATTGGCAGATTGGTTAGCAGCGTAGTGCTGATTTTTGTTTTTATTCTTGCCCTGATACCCCTCACACAAATACTGAGGTCGGGAAAAGTCAGCGCTGATACTGAGTACGTGAATGCCGGTGGCTTATCGTATTTTTGTTCGGTAAACACATTTACCATTTGGTACAAATCCTACTCGCACGAAAACATAACGGGGTTCAAATATACGCTGTCGGGGATAAATAATTTTTTCTTCGGTGAGCGTGAAATTGGCTTATATGGAGAAAAAAATGTGGAAGTTGGTAAATATAACGGTAATCCTGTACAGACCAACGTTTATACTATGGCACGCGGACTTATCGAAGATTTTACCTTGCCGGGCGCTTTGCTCGTACTTTTTTTAGCCGGCATTATTGCACAGATATTATATGAAAGAACCAAAAAAAACTCAGTGATCTGCATGGGGCTGCTTTCGCTGTTTTACAGTGTTTTGTTGTGGAGCATAACCGTCAACATATTAAATTACAATACCATTATACTTTGCTGGCTGATTTCTTTTGCAACACTGTTTTTCATTAAAAAAAGTAATTTTGCAGCGCCTCAAAAAACCGCAGATTGATTATGAAAAGGGGACTTTTTCTGACAGTGAACTATTTTCAGGCAGCCATGACTATCGAGCTGATAAAAAGTCTTCTTGCCATTTCGGGTGTTGAACATTTCAGGATTGTCGTTGTTGACAATTCGGCATCCTCAGAGGAATATGAGCAACTGCTCAATTTTAAAAAGCTCACTGAAGGTGATGTTGAAATCTTGAAAACCCCGTCAAATCTGGGATATTTCGGTGCGGTAAATTTTGCTTTAAAACATCCTGGCAATAGTAAGGGATATGATTATGTAATTGTGTCTAATAACGACATTGAAATTCGCGACCGGCAATTTTTTCAAAACCTTCTTGAACTGCAGAGCGATGCTCAGGTTATTGCCCCCGATATTATTTCGTTAACCACCGGCCGGCATCAAAATCCACACAGGACAAGCCCTGTGAGCAGGTTTCAGAAATTTCAATACCGTTTACTTTATTCCAATTATTATTTCGGCCTGATTCTTTATCATGCCAGAAAACTAATCAAATCAACTACAGCAAGGCATCATAGAATGGCAAAACCGGCGAAACAGGCCATCTTTTCTGCTTATGGGGCTTTCTTTATTTTTCACCGAAGCTATTTTGAAATGGGCGGTACAATTGATTACGGATATTTCCTTTATGGAGAAGAAGACAGCGTGGCTGCGCAATGTGCTGAAAACGGCATGAAAATAGCGTTATTGCCTGATTTTGAAGTGTTTCACAATGAGCATATTTCCACTGATAGCACAGGATTTAAGAAAAATATCTACCAATTGCAGCAAAAAGCCTACAGGTATATTAAAGCTAACTATCTCAATTTTTATTGATGACCGAAAAAACAATAATATCGATTCTGATTCCCTGCTACAACGAAGAGAAGTTTATTGGCAAATGCCTCGATAGTGTACGCGCTTTTGAAATTCCTGACGGATGCGAAACCGAAGTATTGGTAATTGATGGCATGTCAGCGGATAAGACACGTGAAATTGTTGCGGCCAAAATCATGGAAGATCCAGGCATCCGCCTGATTGATAACCCCGGAAGGATACAGTCGTATGCACTAAATACAGCCATACCGCTATCAAAAGGTTCATACATCTTAAGACTGGATTCTCATTCGGATTATCCGGTCAATTATCTGAAGCTGCTCTACGAAACGGCTCTGCGCACCGGCGCCGACAACACCGGCGGGCTGGTGATTACCAGGCCTTTTAATAAAAGTTATAGGGCCAGTGTTGTTCAGGCGCTGACCACCCACAAATTCGGCGTGGGCAATTCTGGTTTCAGGGTGGGCATGAAAGAAGGCCCCGCAGATACGGTGCCTTATGGTTTTTTTAAGCGCAGTATTTTTAATAAGATAGGCTATTTTGATGAACGGCTTGTCCGGGCGCAGGACTATGAGTTCAACAGGCGGATATGGAGGGCAGGAGGGACCATCTGGCTTAATCCCGAAGTGCAGCTGAATTATTACAACCAGCCGGATATGCACAAATTTTTAAAAAAACAATTGCTGTACGAAGCGCCTTACAATGCCTACATGTGGTTTGTGGCACCTTATACTTTTGCATACAGGCATGCCATAACGGCTGTGTTTTTTGGTGGGATTATCGGGGGCATGCTGTTGTCTCTCTTTGTACCTGTTCTGTGGTATGTTCTTGCCGCTGTTATGGCTGTATATTTTTTGCTTGCTATCATATCATCGGTGCAGCAGGCTGTGAGGTACAAAAAATTCCTCCATGTTTTTACCTTGCCTGTGTGTTTTTTCCTATATCATTTTTTGCATGGTTCAGGGGTTGTATGGGGTTTGCTCCGCCTGTTGACCAGGACCGCGCCAATATTTAAAAAACCTAAAACCCAGGCAACGAAGTAATCATTTGATTATTAACGCACCTATGAATGACAAAACAAAAATAGAAACCGAACATTATGACCAGAAAGCGGCTGTAAGGGGAGACGATCCTGATAAAATCGGGAAAAGCCGAGTTGACATGGCTTTACAAAATGCTCACGATTGTTTTATTGCACAAATAAAAACATTGCAGGCAGAGAAAAAATCAGGATTAATACTTGATTATGGCTGTGGTACAGGTTACAAAACCATGTTTCTGGCCGATGACAACTGGAAGATTATGGGCATTGATATTTCATCCGTTTCCATAGAATTTGCCAATAAAGCTGTACAAAAAAACAATGCTAATGCCATGTATCAGGTTATGGATTGTGAGCAGATGCAATTTTCTGATAACTCTTTCGACCTGGTAATTGATTACGGAACTTTTTCCAGCCTCAGCATGGAAAAGGCTTTTCCTGAACTGCTGAGGGTATTAAAGCCCGACGGAAGCCTGGTGGCAATTGAAACCTTTGGGCACAATCCGTTGACCAACTTTAAAAGGTGGCTTAATGTGAGGTCGGGAAGATGTACAAAATGGGCAGCAAGTCATATTATGAAAAAAGATGATTGGAAAAAAATGGCCGGCAGTTTTTCTGAATGTACGATGTATTACCGGGGTTTTTTGGTGCTGATGCTGGTGCCTGTTTTTTCTATTTGTCCGCGATGGCTAATGCGCAGTGTTGAAGCTGCTGACCGCCTGTTTCTCAAAATACCTTTTTTTAAATACTTTGCATTCAAAACCGTTGTTGTTCTTAAAAACCCCAAAAAACCAATAATGTGAAAAGAATTTTCGATTTTATTTTTAGCCTTAGCGTACTGCTCATTTTTTCACCACTTCTGATTATTTTATCATTGATAATTTATTTCAACGATTTTGGCCCCGTGTTTTATATGGCGCCGCGTGTGGGACAAAACGGCAGGCTTTTCAGGATGTTCAAGTTCAGAACCATGGTTGTCAATGCCGACAAGATAGGGGCATCATCTACCACGGCCTCCGATAAGCGTATTACGAGGGTTGGAAAGCTTCTGCGCAAAACCAAGCTTGACGAACTTCCGCAGTTCATCAATGTTTTGACAGGCCAAATGAGTGTAGTGGGCCCGCGTCCCGAAGTAAAATCATTTACCGATATGTTCACCGAAGAAGAAAAAGCCATATTGTCGGTCAAGCCGGGCATTACCGATTATGCGTCTATCTGGAACTCCGACGAGGGGAAAATTCTGGAAGGCGCCGAAGACCCCGATATGGCATATAAGGAGCTGATATGGCCTGAGAAAAAACGTCTACAGCTTAAATATGTAAGGGAGCATTCTTTTTGGACAGATATTAAAATTGTTTTTTTAACTTTGCTGATTATTGTAAGAAAGTACACATGAAAAATTCTGAATCAGACTAAGTCTGAGAATGTGCTTGAATTTATGGAACGGATTAATTGTTGAGTTTAATTGAGATTGTCAGAGCAAACGCTCTAATTGGCTTGATAGATTTTACTTTCTTTTTGTCACGTTATGAAAAAGTCATTCGTTGGGATATATTGTAGGTTAAACATATAATAGTTAATAATAGGTGTATTTTAAGATTTTATATTTTGAAAAATATTGAATTATGGATTTGGTTTAAGAAAACCATTAACGGGATCGAACGATTTTTTTGAATCAAAAAATTAATATGCATTTTGAGAACCTACCATTAGTTCTGAAATCTAATTATATTTTTAATAATCAATCAAGTTCATATCATATGAAAAAAATTACTCTTTTATTGTTTTGCATAATCGTTTTGGCTTTTTGCAGTTGCGAGAAATCAAAATCACTCATTGAAAGCGAAGAACAATCGAACCTTTTTGCCTTAAACAAAAGTACGAGAACTTGTCCAAATTGTAGAAATTGGAGTGCTATAACTGTAACGAATTCAACAATGTTGAAAACAACAATTGAAAATGCTGAATCCTGCACCATTATTAATTTGCCAGCTGGTAACTATAATGTTTCTAGTGAAATATATATTTCGAAGAAATGCCATTTAAAGATAAGGGGAGCTGGAATGGGTCGCACTGTTTTATTGCTAACAAAAGATGTATATAATTGCTTTAATATTCAAAGCGATGTTCATGATCTGGAAATTTGCAATATGTCGATTATTGGACCAGCTACGAGGAATCCAATTCAAGGTTCAGATGCAATAGGATCAAATTTGGGTGTAAAAAATATTACGAATATGAATTATCATCATTTATATATTCATAATCTTGTCAATGGAATTTGCTTAGGTGGTAATCCTGAGAATGATCCAAATAGTACAACAACAACAAATTTTAATGCTTGGGTTCATGATAATATAATTGAAGATGTTTTTAGATACACTGATTTGGAGAACGGACCTGGAAATGGATATGGAATCAATAATGATAATGTATGGAATGTAGTTATTGAAAATAATATTATTAATCGTGCAGGGCGACATTCTATATATCAAGGGCGAGGTAGATATATTAGAATTTCCAACAATTTAATTTTAAATCATGATTTTGGACAGTCAAGTGATAACAATTTTGTAGCATTAAGTGTATGTAGATCATCTTATGTGACTGTCGAAAATAATTCCATTCTCAGATGCAATGCGATTGCTTTGGGTATGGAAAAAGATTGTTATCCTTCAGTAGCAAATATCGGATTTATTAATAATAAATTGTTTGGTATACAAGAATTTTCTCCAGGGGCGCATCTTAGCGGATTATACACAGATATTAATTGTTATGAAATCAATGCAGTGTTTAGGCATAACATTTTCCCAAATTACAACAATGGAATCGAATTCTTTTATCCTGATAATGGAATTGATCTGACTGGCTACCGTAATTATCCCTATATACCTACAATAAAAATTGGAGCTTATTATTACTATATTGAGAATAATATTCTTTATAAAGCTAATTATGACTATAACACAATGGCATTTTCTACGATATCATCATATCCGGGCTGGCCTAATGTTTTGTATTTTACTGGTGGACAAATTGGAACCGTTGACAAAATTTATTTAATTTGCAATGGAATTTTATACGAGGTCAATCAAAATCCTTGGTCATGTCGATATAATGCTAGTTCCGCTTGGAATGCCACTCAATCTATTGCATTTGCAGGTGGTTTTGTTTTTATTATGCATCATGGTATGTTATATAGAGTGGATCCTATTGATTGGTCGACAATTTATAGTAGCACTAGTTGGTTTAATTTTCAAGGCATGACTGCCTGGAATAACAATCTTTATATTATGCAAAATAATGTTTTGCATAAAATTGATATAAATAATCTTAACTATCAAATTCTGGATCCACAGTCATATTCTGCTTTTCCATAATAATATAATTATAGATGCCCGTTCTTGGAAATACCTAAGGTGTTTTTAAATGGTGTCTTATAAGTGATTTTTATTATCGTGTTTATGTTTTAATGATAGCCGGGGAAAAATTAATACTTTTGTGTAAATTTTTCAGAGGAAAATTAAAAAATTAAATAAATTAGTTTTAAAAAAAGCATTGAAAATGCCATTAGATAAAACAATACAGGCGGAAGCAAATTTTCGCAGAAATTCCGAGAAAGAAGCTGTTGAAGAATATGCTCATATTTTCGACAAGTCAACAGATACCACGGCTTCAAAACTTCAGAATTTTATTAAATACGTGAGACGTCAGGACATTACCAAACTGTTGGCGCGGTACGAAATATTTAAGAAAGTATTGCATACTAAAGGATCGATTGTTGAATGTGGAGTGTTTAAGGGAGCCGGACTTATGTCATGGGCTTTGTTTAGCGATATGTTAGAACCGGTAAATCTTACCCGAAGGATCTATGGTTTCGACACTTTTGAAGGCTTTCCAAATGTCAATGAAAAAGATAATAATTTGCTTCGGAATCCGGGGATAGGTGACCTGAAGGCTGAAGTATATGATGAACTCAGCGAACTAATCCGAGTTTTTGATAAAAACCGTTTTCTGGGACATATCAGCAAGGTTAGCCTGGTGAAAGGCGATGTGTGCAAAACCATACCCGATTTTATTGAAAAAAACCAGCACCTGATGGTCAGTTTGTTGTTCCTTGATATGGACCTTTACGAACCTACCAAGGCAGCTATTCAGAATTTTGTTCCGCGCATGCCACAAGGATCCATTATAGCTTTTGACGAACTCGATAATCCCATTTGGCCTGGCGAAACGGTGGCACTGCTTGAAACGCTCGGAATCAACAAACTCGCATTGAAACGCTTGGATTTTGATCCTTATATTGCTTATGCTGAAATTCCCTAATTGGAGATAATCAAATGACGACTGTTGAGTTAGCAAAAAAAATTCGCATACATGCGGTTAACATGACACACCTGGGAAAAAGTTCCCATGTAGGCGCTGTCCTTTCCATTGCCGATATTTTGGCTGTTTTATTTAATGATATTTTGCATGTTAGGCCCGACGACCCAAAATGGGGCAAACGCGACCGTTTTATTTTAAGCAAAGGACATGCAGGTGCCGGCGTTTATGCGGTATTGGCCGAAAAAGGATTTTTCCCCTCAGATTGGTTAAAAACTCATTATCAGAACGGCTCTATGCTATCGGGGCACGTGTCGCATATAGGCATTCCTGGTGTTGAACTGTCAACAGGTTCCTTGGGGCATGGGTTGTCTGTAGGCGCAGGTTTAGCCATGGCTGCTAAAATGGATAAAAATGATTACCGTACTTTTGTTTTGATGAGCGACGGCGAATGCGATGAAGGATCTGTCTGGGAGGCAGCCCTGTTTGCCGCTCATCATCATTTGCATAATTTGATTGCGATAATTGATTATAATAAAATTCAAAGCCTTGCCCCGGTAAAGGATACTATAAACCTTGAACCTTTTGCCGACAAATGGCAATCATTCGGATGGGCCGTTAAAATGGTTGACGGCCATAATTGTGATGAACTTAAAGACGTTCTGCAAGGTGTGCCTTTTGATAAGAATAAACCTAACTGTATCATTGCCAACACAATCAAAGGCAAAGGAGTCTCTTTTATGGAAAACCAGGTTTTGTGGCATTACCGGACACCACAGGGTGAGGAATACGACAAGGCAATTAATGAGTTGGAGGGCAAAATTTAATGAGAACTGCTTTTTTTCAGGCATTAGAAGACCATGCACAGCCTCAGACTGTGTTTATTACAGGCGATCTTGGCTTTGGCGTTATCAATGGCTTCCTTAAAAAACATCCTGAGAAATTTATAAATGCTGGTGTCGCTGAACAAAATTTGATTGGACTGTCTGCAGGAATGGCACTTGCAGGCAAAAAGGTTTTTGCTTATTCTATCGCAAATTTTAATACCCTTCGCCCGTTGGAGCAAATCAGAAACGATGTGGCATATCACAAACTCAATGTTACCGTTGTTTCCGTGGGTGGCGGCCTTGCCTACGGATCCTTAGGGATTTCACATCATGCCACTGAAGATTTGGCCATTTTGCGCAGTATTCCGAATATGACTGTATTTGCTCCCGGTGATACCAAGGAAGCCTATGAGCTCACCAAACGTATCATTTGTGAAGATCTTGGCCCTGTATATCTCAGACTGGGCAGGGCAGGAGAGGCCACCTTACATACTGATGAAAGTGTAAAAAAGCTGGTCATCGGCAAGGCTTTCCCGCTGATAGAAACGTCCAACCGCAAGCTGGCTATCTTATCAACCGGTGGTATGCTTGAAACAGCTGTCAAAGTTTGTGAACAACTAAAACAACAAAATATTCAAAGTTCTGTTTTTAGTTATCATACCATCAAACCCTTTGATATTGAAACAACGAGGCGTATTTTTAAAGAATATGAATTAGTGGTTTCTCTTGAAGAACACAGCATTATTGGTGGGTTCAGCGCTGCTATTCTCGAATCATTGGTCGGTAGTAAGGGTATCACTCTTGACAACTATCTTCCTTTTGCCTTGCCCACAACATTTACTTCTAAAGTGGGCGATCAAAACTATTTGAGAAATTTATACAACATTTCTCCAGAAAAAATCCTGGAAAAAATTTTAAATACCTTATAAATTAAGCAAAAACATAGTATGAGTTATAAAGTCCGTTTTGTTGAGCCGGCTAAGTTGTACCGGATGATTAAAGAAGAACTCGACAATGCCTATTTCGAGGTTATGTCAAAAGGCGATCTTATCGACCGTGGACAATTAAAATCATTTGAAGAAAACCTCGCCAGGTTTGTAGGAACAAAATATGCCGTAGGACTGAACAGCGGCTATGATTCACTGCATATCTCGCTGCGTGCTGCCGGTATAGGTGCCGGCCACGAAGTCATTGTACCTGCACACACCTTTGTTGCCAGCTGTTCGGCTATTGTCAATGTCGGCGCTACACCCGTTTTGGTTGATGTGGCAAAAGATTTTAATATAGCCGTCGACAAAATTGAAGAGGCAATAACTTCCAAAACCCGCGGCATTATGCCCGTGCACCTCAGCGGTTGGATGGCCGATATGCCTGCGATAATGGAAATCGCAAAGAAATATAACCTGGTGGTGGTTGAAGATGCCTGCCAAAGCCTGGGCTCATCAATAAATGGCATTGGCGCCGGCGCCTGGGGACTGACCGGTTGTTTCAGTTTTTATCCTTTTAAAATTTTAGGCGGTTATGGCGATGGCGGCGCTATCACAACCAACAGCGAAGAAGTGGCTACATTTGCACGCCGCATGCGTTTCAACGGCGAAGACAGGGAAACCGGCGAATACCACGGGCATGGCTTTACGTGCCTGCTCGACAATTTGCAGGCGGCATTCCTCGACGTGAAACTAAAGTATATGCGTGAATGGATAAAGAAACGGCAGGCCATTGCAAACCGTTACAGAGAAGCGCTGTCGGATATTCCCGACCTGTTGCTGCCACACTATAACGTGCCGGGTTTCGATCATGTTTATCAGAATTATACTTTACGTTCTAAGCAGGGAAGCGAATTTTCGGATTATCTCAAAGAAAACGGGGTAGAAGTCCTTACCCAATTCCGCAAACCCTATTATAAGCATGAAGCTCTGAAACTGAAAGACACCGGTTTCCCCGAAACCGAGGCTCTGAGCCGTGAAGTATGTTCATTGCCTATGAATGTTGAAATTGACGACGACGAGGTGGAATACGTGATTAAGGTGGTGAGGAGCTTTTACGGAAAGTAGGGGGAAGTCTTTGTAATGGCTAGTTTTGGCATGTTATCATTCTTACAGTACTATTAATAAATCTCTGATGAAACACTTATCATACATAACGGAAACCTTTACAGAATCAGTAATACGTGAGATGACCAGGATCAGCGACGCCATGGACGGACTTAACCTGTCCCAGGGGTTCCCTGATTTTGAGAGTCCATTGGAAATTAAAGAAGCAGCCATAAAAGCCATAAATGAAAACTGGAATCAATATCCGGTAACTTTCGGTGAACCTGAGCTGCGCGAAGCTATCAGCAAAAAGATTTTAAATTTTAACAAAATACAAGCCGACCCTGCCACCGAAATTACCGTAACCTGTGGCGCTACCGAAGCCATGATTGCCACGCTGAAGGCCGTGATCAATCCGGGCGATGAAATCATCATTTTTGAACCTTTTTACGAAAATTATGGTCCCGATGGCATTTTATCGGGCGCTACACCCAGGTATGTTAAACTGCATACACCCGGCTGGTATATTGATTTTGACGAATTGGCAGCAGCTTTTAATGAAAAAACCAAGGCAATCATCATTAATACTCCCAACAATCCTACAGGGAAAGTTTTTTCAAAAGCCGAGATGGAAAAGATTGCTGCATTATGTATAAAATGGGATACCCTGGCTATTACCGATGAGATTTATGAACACATCCTTTATGATGATTCGGTGCATATTTCTCTGGCTTCGTTGCCGGGAATGGCCGAACGCACTATCACCATTAATTCCATTTCCAAAACCTATTCTGTTACCGGCTGGCGTGTCGGCTGGGCAGTGGCTGCTCCTGCTATTACAGCGCGTATCCGCAAAGTACACGATTTTTTGACCGTTGGAGCGCCCACGCCATTTCAGCATGCAGCCGCCCACGCACTCACCTTCAAACCCGGCTACTACCACGAACTACGAGAAAAATACGAAAAGTCGCGGGCCTATATTACCGAAACACTGGTCAGCACCGGTTTCAAGCCATATATTCCTCAGGGCGCCTACTATATCATGGTGGATGCAAGCGGGCTTTTTCCACTTTTAAAAGCCGAAAACGACTTTGATTTCTCGAAAAAACTTATCGAAAAAACCCGTGTGGCAACCGTTCCGGGAAATTCTTTTTATGCTGCAAAGAACTTCATCTCAGGACAGGTGCGGTTTGCATTTTGCAAAAGATTTGAAACACTGGAGCTCATGCGCGGGCTTTTTATTGAAAACCTGAAATAAGCTGTTTTGGAAAAACAAGCAACATGCCCTACAATCATCAGTAAACTCAACGCGTATGTTGTTGTTCTGTTAGCCTTTTCGATACCTTTCCCGCGCCAGTTTTCGCTGTACCTGAGTGTGTTGTGGATCGTGCTGTCGGTTACAGAAAGGATTATCGAAAAGCGATTTTCTGTTAAAAAGCCGGATTGGATTATCCTTATTGGTTTTTTCTTGTTTTACCTGTTGCATATCACCGGCCTGTTTTATAGTACAAATACCAGTGCTGCCGGGGTGGATATCATTCTGAGAATTCCCTTTGTATTTATGCCTTTGCTGTTGGCTTTATCGGCAGAAAACCTGACCAGATACAAGAAAAAAATCCTGCTGGCTTTTGTTGCCGGAAACATTGTTGCGGCGCTTATATGCCTCGGGGCGTCAGTTTTCCGGTCATTGTCGTATGTCGACGGACAATGGCAATGGCAGGCCGAACTCATGGAGCATTACGGCTACACCTTTTGGCAAATGCTGGCCAACGGCGGCAACAATTTTATGTATGAGCCTTTATCCATTTTTATACATCCGGGTTATTTTGCCATTTACATGGTAACTGCCGTAGTCATTCTTCTGGACAGCCTGGCAGATAAAGAAGCTAAAAATACGGTTGGCACCAGGTCATGGATATTAATACTTATTGTTTTCTGTAGCATTATGGTGTACCTGCTGTTTTCGCGGACAGGGCTTATTGCGTTGTTTTTGGTATTGTTTTTTTATTTTATGTTATTTGTTTTCAGGCAAAAGAGTAAACTGCTGAAAGGTGCACTGTTGCTGGGTGTAGCCCTGTTTACGATTGCCGGTGTTTATGTTTTCATTCATAATGGCAGGATGAAAAATACCTATTCACAGATAAGAAAGTATGTAAACGACCCGTCGGATGTTTCTAAAAATGATGACCGGATTTTTATCTGGGGACTTTCAATGAATATCATACAGGAAAACCTGGTTTTTGGTGTAGGTACAGGCGATAGCAAGGATGAGCTCATGGAAAAATACCAGGAAAAACAGATGGAGGAGGCCATGAAAGCACGCCTGAATGTTCATAATCAATACCTGGAAACAACCATTCAATTGGGTATGCTTGGGCTTTTAAGCCTGTTGTTTATATTTACCAGCGCTTTTTGCCGGGCAGCAAAAAGGCGTGATATAAAACTGGCGTTGGTGTTGTTTGTCAATGCGCTGTTTTTCTTGTTCGAATCGGTGCTGAACACACAAACCGGTGTGTATTACTTTGTCTTTGTTATCTCGGTGTTATTGTTTGTGCCTCAGGGCAAGGCCGGCAATAAAATTACTTTTTCCTGAGGTAAGGCCGTGTCAGCCGCAAAGATTCTATGAAAAGCGTTAACAGAATACCTATCAGGACCCCCAAGAGACCATACAAAACAACGGATTTCCCAAGACCTATGCCGGTGGAGATTTTTCCTTGAGTATCTTCAATAATAGTCACCTGCCTGCCAAATTCAATTTCTTTTTCGGTTTCGTACTTTTTTTCGAGAAGCCTAACCAAATCGGAAGAGGTGGTTTTGACCATCATTGAATTGTCAGAACGGACTGATATAAGCGTGTTTTCTATTTCTTCCTTTGAGATTCCATTTTCAATAAGTTTACGGTTTATATTATTCAAAATGGTTTGTTTTTCTTGCAAAAAGAGAGAAATCTGTTTTTTATAATACTCATTATTGTTGAATAAATACAGTATGCCAGACGAAAGTGTATCGCTAAACTTAAGGTCAGAAAAAACAATATCAACACCAAACCCTATATTGAGCAACTTATTTCGAAAGGTGCTGGTATCAATGCTTATGATAGATGCGGCGGCATCTTCCGGGATGTTCATCTTGCGGGCGAGAAGATCGTTATTGCTGCTGCCCACCAGTATCTTTATTGATTTAATCATATCAATGCTCACCTCTTTGGGCACTACGATGGAGTTTACAGTAAGGTGTTTTTTGTATTGGTAGGCCCCGGATTTACCTTTTATTACGCCGATAACGATGCCGCAAATAATTGCCAGGATGAGGATGATGAAATATCTTTTAATAAACGAATAGACAGTGGCCAATAGCTGGATGACATCCCGGTTATCATTATTAGTTTCCTTCATTTTTTTTTGTGGTAAAATTAATAAAATTTTCAAACCTGCTTTTATTATGTCAAAACAGTTCGCAGTTTTTGATCCCCCTATGGTATTTTTGATTTTTATTTTAGTAATAATGAGCACGTTCCCATAAGTACTTAATGTGAAAAATCAGCCATTTTCCTGCCCCAAAGCCTGCCTGCGTGCCCCATACTGTGGTAGGCATGGACGGCTGATTTTCAGCAACTTTCCTTTGAGATTAAGGGTAAAAAGTCACTGAAAATTATTAAATCCGACTTTTTAGTGGACTTAATAATGTTAAACCGGCTCAAACCGGACTCAATAGTAGTATATTTGCAAAAACAAAGCATCTGAACTGATTATGATAAAGCTACTAACCATCGTCGGCGCCCGCCCGCAGTTTATAAAGGCTTCCGCCATAAGCAGAACCATCAGACAGGATTTTTGGGACAAAATTTCCGAGGTGATTTTGCATACCGGTCAGCATTACGATGACAATATGTCCATGGTTTTTTTTCGCGAGATGGAAATTCCCCTGCCACTGTATAACCTCGAAGTGGGCTCAGGAAAGCATGGAAAACAAACCGCAGATATGATGGCCGGAATTGAGAGCATACTGGCAAAAGAAAGCCCTGATGCGGTGCTGATATACGGCGACACCAACTCCACGCTGGCCGGCGCACTGGCAGCAGCCAAAATGCATATCCCCGTGGTACATGTCGAAGCCGGCCTCAGGTCATTCAACAAGGCCATGCCCGAAGAAATAAACCGCATCATGGCCGATCATGTGTCCACCCTGTTGTTTTCGCCAACACAAAAAGGGATCGACAACCTGCTGGGCGAAGGAGTGAGACATAGCGCTGCAAAACCCTATAACATTGACAATCCCGGCGTTTTCCACTGCGGCGACATCATGTACGACAATGCGCTGTATTTTTCAAAAGTTGCCGAAGATAAAAGCACCTTATTAAAAGATCTGCGGCTGAAAAGCGGCGGTTATGTGTTGGTAACGATGCATCGCGACACCAACACCGACGATCCCGTGCGGCTGAACGCCATTTTCAGGGCGATACAAAGGATAAGTGAAAAAAGCGATATGAAATTTGTCATCCCCTTGCATCCCCGGACAAGGAAAAAATGGAATGAACTGCCCGATGACACCCTGAAAGATATCATCGAAAACAACAACCTTATTACCATTATTCCTGCGGTATCGTATTTGGATTTTATTAGCCTTGAGAAAAATGCCCGCCTGATTATGACCGATTCCGGCGGCGTACAGAAAGAATCTTATTTTTTCAAAAAGCCCTGCCTTATCCTGAGGGATGAAACCGAATGGGTTGAGTTGGTTGAAATGGGCACTGCCATATTGTGTGGCGCCGACGAAGAAAAAATTGTGCTTTCGTATAAGGAGGTGATGAACAAAAAAGACTTGAAATTTCCTGAAATATACGGCGATGGCCAGGCTGCCCGGTTTATCCTGAATGAAATAATCGGGAATATCTGAGCATTCCCAATCATTTGTTGAAGTTTTTATAAGCAAAAAAGCCGCACCTTTTGGGCGGCTTTTTTATTTTTTAAAACAGACCGCTACACTAAACCCTGTGCAAGCATCGCTTCGGCAACTTTTACAAAACCGCCGATGTTGGCGCCTTTCACGTAGTTGATAAATCCGTCGCTTTCCTTGCCATATTTTTCGCAGGTTTTGTGAATGTTGATCATAATGTTGTGCAGCCTTTCATCCACTTCTTCTCTTGTCCAGCTTAAGCGCAGGCTGTTTTGGCTCATTTCCAGTCCCGATGTAGCCACCCCCCCTGCATTGGCAGCCTTGCCGGGGCCAAAGAGAATCTTGCTGGCCAGGAAAGTTTCAATAGCTTCCGGTGTGGATGGCATATTTGCCCCTTCTGTAACACAGATACAGCCATTAGCTAAAAGTGTACGCGCATCATCACCGTTAAGCTCGTTTTGGGTGGCGCTTGGCAGGGCTATGTCGCATTTCACACCCCAAGGGGTTTTGCCTTCCACATATTCGCAGTTGTACTTTCGGGCATACTCTGAAATTCTTCCTCTCTTGTTGTTTTTGAGATCCATTACATAAGCCAGTTTTTCGGGCGTAATGCCATCAGGATCATAGATATATCCTCCCGAATCCGACAGGGTAACTACCTTGCCGCCAAGTTGGGTGGCCTTCTGTGCAGCATGTTGAGCCACATTGCCCGAACCGGAAACAACAACCGTCTTGCCTTGTAAATCCATTCCCCGTGTTTTCAGCATCTCGTTGGCAAAATACACTTGTCCGTAGCCGGTAGCTTCGGGGCGTATCAGGCTGCCACCCCAGGTGAGGCCTTTCCCGGTAAGCACGCCGGTAAATTCGTCGCGGATTCTTTTGTATTGTCCAAACATAAAGCCTATCTCACGGCCACCGACGCCAATATCACCGGCCGGAACATCCGTGTCGGGGCCGATGTACTTGCATAGCTCAGTCATGAGGCTTTGGCAAAAACGCATCACCTCATTATCCGACTTGCCTTTCGGATCGAAGTCGGAGCCGCCCTTGCCGCCACCCATAGGCAAGGTGGTCAGGCTGTTTTTAAACACCTGCTCAAAGGCCAGAAATTTTAACACGCCAAGGTTGACGGTAGGGTGGAAGCGCATGCCGCCTTTGTACGGCCCTATGGCGCTGTTCATCTGTACCCTGAAACCGCGGTTCATCTGAAAATCACCCTTGTCGTCAACCCAGGGTATCCTGAAAATAAAAACCCTTTCGGGCTCCACCATCCTCTCAAGAATGCCGTTGTACTTGGGATTCTCTTCAATATAAGGCATCAACGACTCTGCCACTTCTTTAACAGCCTGATGAAATTCAGGCTCGGCAGGATTTTTGGCAATAACTTTTGCCATAAATTTTTCAAGCTTTTCATTAAGTGTATTCATGTTTTTTCCTTTTAAATTTGTAAACTATTTGTCTAATACAAAAATAAAGTTAAAAATTAACTAAAGCAAAATAAATTTATTGAAATATTAAAAAAAATAAATAAAATTTTAGTAATTGATTGTATTGATAAAAAAAGTTAATAAATTTGAAGATAAAAGAATAGGCTTGAAAGCAAAATTATTTTTATGACCGATGAAATAAACAAACATGATGAAATTAATAAGTTAGCGGCAGAAAGCTCCGAGCGGTTAAAAGAGCTTTCCTGCATCAACCAGACCATCCAGATTTTAAAAGAAGAAAAGCCGCTTAGGGAAACCTTTGAGAAAATTTGCCATGTTCTGCAAAAATCCTGGCAGTATCCTCAGTTTACAGAGGCTTGCATTACTTATGACAATATGGAATTGTCAACTCCCGCTTATGAAAAAACCGCCTGGAGGCAATTACAGCCCTTTAAAACCATCGACGACAAAAAGGGCTTCATACAAATTTGTTATACCAAAGAGTTTCCTGAAGCCGATGAAGGTCCTTTCCTGGCTGAAGAACGTAACCTGATAGAAAACATTGCCAATATTATTTCGGGGCATATCAACAGCCTGTTGGCACGCCTTATTCTGGATAAAACCAAACGAATTGATGTCCTTGATTCGGAGCTTCTTCAGTCGGAAACGCCTCAAATAAGAGGCAGGCAGCTTTTGCAACGGTTTTTGAACAAGCAGAATTATGAACGGGATATTTTCCACGACCTCATGTCTTTTAAAGTCAGGGAAATTTTGATTGTGGCTAACCTGTATGATGCTTATAACATTGAAAAGGAAGGCCGCTTTGTGGAACATTTTTTAGGAGAATATTATCAGCTGAATCTGGTGTCGATGCCCCGTGTTACCGGCGTGTCGTCAGCGGAAGAGGTCTTTCGCGAATTAAGAGGAAAACACTACGATATGGTGATTTTTATGATGGGTGTGGACAGGAAAATCCCTTCGGAAATCAGTGCCGAAATCAAAGCCGGTTATCCCTACATCCCAATATTCATGATGCTTAATAATTACGCGGATATTGAGTTTTATGAAAAAAACAGAAACCTGTTTTCTGCCATTGACGATGTTTTTGTGTGGAATGGCGATCCCAAAGTGTTTTTTGCCATGATCAACTATGTGGAAGACCGCGTAAATGTTGATAATGATACGCGAATCGGCTTTGTTAGGGTTATACTTTTAGTGGAAGATTCAGCCATCTATTATTCAAAATACCTGCCATTGCTGTATTCCAATGTGATGCAGCAAACTCAGCGCATCATTGAGGATGTGGCCTCCGACGAAGTGCTCAAAGTATTGCGCCTGCGGGCCAGGGCAAAAATTTTGTTAGCCAGAAATTACGAAGACGCCATCAGAATTTTTGACAAGTACAAAGATTTTATGCTTTGCCTGATAACAGATGTCAAATACGAAAAAGACGGCCAATTAGACGAAAACGCCGGTGTGAGCCTCGTACAGTATGCCCGCAGCAGGAAAAAAGACCTGCCGATTATCATGCAATCAACTGACAGCGCCAACGCTGACAAAGCTTTCGATCTGAAAACTATATTTATTGATAAAAATTCTTCTACACTCCTGCAGGATGTACAGAGTTTTATCACACACTATTTAGGATTCGGAAATTTTATTTATAAAAATGCGGAAGGCAAGCAAATCGCCATCGCCCGCTCGCTTAAGGAATTCGAAAACTACCTTAAAATAATCCCTGATGATTCGCTGGTATATCATGCCAGACGCGATCATTTTTCGCTGTGGCTCATGGCCAGGGGCGAGGTGCTACTGGCACGCTATATTAACCCTTACAAGATTCCTGATTTCAAAACTACCCAGGAACTGCGGGATTTCCTGCTCCACGCAATACAGATGCATCGCAGCGAGTTCAACAAAGGCAAAGTCATCAGTTACGAAGAGGTGGACAACCTCGAAGAAAGCAGCATTATCAGCCTGGCCTCAGGGTCTATGGGAGGTAAGGGCCGGGGAGTGGCTTTTATTAACACATTGATTTATAATTTTGATTTCCATAACCTGATACCTAATATCAACATACGTTGTCCGAAAACATTGATAATAGGCACGGATGAATTTGAATATTTTCTCGACAGGAATAAACTGCGGAACATTATTGCTACAACTAATAGTTACGAAGAGATACGCGCCGAATTTGTGAAAGGCAACCTGGGTGATGGTTTGATAAAACGCTTAAGAAAAATCCTGAAACTTATCAAAAAACCTATTGCCGTGCGTTCTTCAGGCCTGTTTGAAGATTCGCTGGCACAGCCTTTTGCAGGGATTTTTGAAACATACCTGCTGCCCAACAGCAACCCCGATTTTGATGTGTGCCTGAAACAACTGATGACAGCCATTAAGCTTGTTTACGCTTCGGTGTATTCCAAAATGGCACGCGGATATGTGGAAGCCATTAACTATAATATTGAAGATGAAAAAATGGCTATCGTACTGCAGGAAGTTGTCGGCAATCAGTATGATGATGTGTTTTATCCGCATATCAGCGGTGTGGCCCAATCATATAACTATTATCCTTTTGGCCACATGCAGCCTGAGGAAGGCGTGGCGGTTATTGCTGTTGGCCTGGGCAGTTATGTGGTGGACGGCGAAAAAGCCTATCGTTTCTCACCGAAATATCCTACTGCCGAAAATTATACGGCCAAAGACCTGTACAAAAATTCTCAGTTGTATTATTATGCCGTGGACCTTGGCAAAACCGATGTGAACCTTATGGAGGGCGAGGGGGCAGGCTTGCGAAAACTCGATATTGACATCGCCGAAAACCAGGGCAACCTCAAACACTGCGCTTCGGTGTATGATGCCGAAAGCGACCGTATGATGCCTGGTATTACGCATGCAGGCCCCCGTGTGGTAAACTTTGCCAACATCCTCAAGTACAACTATATTCCGCTGGCCGAAACCATACAGGTAGTGCTGGATGTGGTAAAAGAAGCCCTCGGAACCCCGGTGGAAATTGAATTTGCCATCGACCTTACCAAAGACAGTAAAAACCGGGCATCCTTTTACCTCCTGCAGATCAAACCTTTGTTGGGCAATGCGATGGATTATGAAATAGATATGGACAGCATCAGCAGGGAAGACCTGGTCGTTTTCGCCGAAAAGGCCATGGGTAATGGTAAGGTGGACAATATTAGCGATGTAATTTACGTGGATGTGGAGCAGTTTGATAAAACCATGACCGAAGCTATGGCCGAAGAAATTGACAATCTGAACCGCAAAATGGTGGATAGTGAAATACCATATATGCTTATAGGACCGGGGCGCTGGGGTACACGCGACCGTTTTATTGGCATACCTGTCAACTGGCCACAGATTTCCAATGCCCGTTTTATTATCGAAACCAGCCTGGAGGACTTTCCGCTCGATGCTTCATCGGGCTCACATTTTTTCCATAATGTTACCTCCATGAATATCGGATATTTTTCGGTGCAGCCCGAGGTGAGTAATAGTTTTATTTCGTGGGACCTGCTGGCGAAGCAGAAACTCATCAGTCAAACGAAGTTTTTCAGGCACGTACGGTTTGAAAAACCGCTCACCGTGCGGATGGATGGCAAAAAAAGATTAGCGGTGGTCGAGATGGCTATGTGAGCCTGCCTGCAACCTGAAAATTATTTGGAATAATATTTGTAACTTTACAATTCCCCAATTTAATATCACAGGCATGAAAAAATCCATTTTTTACTCCGCCAGCGTGTTGTTGTTATTTACTTTCGCTTTAAGTGCAACGGGCGTATTCGCTCAAATGAAGCCCTATTCATGGGACTCCTACAAAATAAAATTTAAAGTTCCGGAAAATTTCAAAGTTGACCAGGCAACCGCCAATACCTGGATAGGGCACAACAGCAGCATTACCCTGAGTATTTATCCCCGCAAAGGCGAAAATCTTTCAGGCGATAACCTTAAAACGGCTTTGCAGAACTGGACAGTGAGCAATGGCGTGAAAAATATAGATGAAGGAACAGAAATTGATCCGGAAAAATTAAACCGTTATAGCGGGTATTTGTTTGAAGGTGTGGTGGATGATTATTCTGTAGAAACAATGATATTAAAAGATCCTGATTATCCGCTCATCACTTTCTATATTTTTATTCATTATAAAGCCGGCTCCGAAGCCGATGTGCTGAATATACTTACCAGCTTTACACCAATATGAGTCGCAGAATTTCTTAATTTCTGCCTGTAAAAAAATTTTTCACCTGCCTTTATTTTTCACAGGTTAATACTTAATTTTGTTTTGAGAAATTTTTATAATTATTAACTAAAAACAAAATTTTTATGAAACACAATATTAAGTATTCATTGGTACTGTTTTTTGTCTTGATACTTTTAGGAACATCATCCGAAGTATCCGCGCAATGGAAGACATACGACTGGGATTTTTACAAAACAAAGTTTCAGGTACCTTCCGACTTTGAGGTATCAGAATCAAGCGAAACCAGGTGGTCTGGGAAGAACAATAATATTACGCTGTCCATCTATCCGCGCAAAAATGAAAACCTGAGCCTGGAGGGGATGCAGGATGCTTTGTATAAATGGGCTGTAAGCAATGGCGTTACTGAGATTGGCGAAGTTACGGTGTTGGATGAACAGAAACTAAACGGGTACTGGGGGTATATGTACGAGGGTATGATTGATGGATATCCGGTAGGAACCATGCTTATTGTCGATCCTGACTACCCTGAAATAAGCCTGTATATATGGGCTTCGTACCGCGAAGGTTTTGAGGACACGATTATTGATATTTTGATGAGTTTTATTCCGATGTAAGAAAAAAATTTTTTTTTGACTCCTTTCTGTTCCGGAAGGAGTTTTTTTTTATTTTTACTAGAAAAACAATAGTGAAAAACCAACTCATATTATTTGCCACCGATGATGCCGGCAATCATTGGAAATGGCGTTATCAGATGGCTGAATCTATAGCGCAAAAGGTGGATAAGGAAGCATTTGGCGTAAAAGCCATTTACCTGATTGGCAGCACCAAAAATGCCAATAGCGGCCCTGCCAGTGATATTGATCTGATGATACATTTTTCGGGGGACGAAGAACAAAAAAAATTATTGCAGACATGGATTGACGGCTGGAGTAAATGTCTGGACTCGCTAAACCATATGCTCACCGGCCATCATGACCCAAGAGGCTTAATCGACCTGCATCTGATTACCGATAAAGATATCCAGGCGGCTGACAGTTTTACCATTAAAATTGGCGCCCATACCGATGCAGCCAGAAAATTGCTTTAATCCATAATCATTGTTTTGAATAAATGTTATTTTTGATACAATAAATTTTGTAGCCCAACCTTAGTATTGTTTTTATGCTGATCGTTTTTATTTTATATCTGCTGGTGTTATTAGGCATTACCATTTATACTGCCAATAAGTCGAAAAATGCTTCAGAATATGTGCTTGGCGGAAAAAAAATACCTGGCATTGCCTTAGCCCTTTCCGAACGATCCACGGGCGAGTCGGCCTGGCTGATACTTGGCCTTACCGGCGAAGCTTTTGCCATAGGCTTACAATCCATTTGGGTTGCTTTAGGGTGTGTAACCGGGATTATTTTTATCTGGACGGTGATGAGTAACCGTCTGCGCCTGGAGGCCGAAAAAACACAATCGCTCACCGTGTCAGGTATATTATATAAACGTTTTCCCGGTAGTGAAAAAACAATAGGACTGCTTTCATCGTCCATTGTAGTTTTTTTCTTTTTGTTTTATGTGGAAGCCCAGTTTTTTGGAAGCGGGAAGGTTTTGGAGCAAACTTTTGGCATCCCGGCATTCTGGGGTGTTATTATCGGGTCGTTGATTGTTGTTTTATACACCATGATAGGAGGTTTTATTACCGTGGTTTACACCGACGTTTTTCAGGCTATCCTGATGATAATATCCCTGGTGGCCCTGCCGGTAATGTTGATTTTTATCATAGCTTCCAATAATGTAAATGTAAGTAATGCCCTGATAGAAGCAGGCAATGGCTATAATTCCCTCACCGGCGGCAAGACCGGTGTTCCGGCCGTGCTTTTAATCCTCAGCGGCCTTAGCTGGATGTTTGGCTATACTGGTCAGCCACAATTGCTCACCCGCATGATGGCTATCAAAGATAAAAAGCACATACACGATGCAAAAGTGGTAGCAGTAATATGGACGCTGATTGCTTATGCAGGAGCCCTGGTAATAGGAATTTTGGGATTTGTTCTGATGAAAAACAATTTTCTGGGGGCCCATGCAGCCAGCTTGACAGCCGATGCCGAAAAGATCTTGCCGGTGCTTATTAATACTTTTGTGGGGCCGGTAATTGCCGGACTGTTGCTGTCGGGTGCCATATCGGCCATGATGTCCACTGCATCTTCTGAAATAATAGTCAGCTCCTCGTCAATTACCGAGGATATTTACAGCAACCTTGCCAAAAAGAAATTTGACGGTAAAAAACTGCTCACATTCAACCGCCTGGTAACACTGGGCGTGGGCTTGCTTGCCTTTGTGCTTGCCTTAACAGTTAAGGATTCTGTTTACGGATTGGTATCCTATGCATGGTCAGGGATAGGGTCGTCTTTCGGGCCGGCGCTGCTGCTCCTGTTGTTTTGGAAAAAGATGTCCCGTGCCGGGGTTATTGCTTCCCTTGTTTCGGGTACGGCCGGAACCATAGTGTGGAAATTGTTTTTTGCCGTTCCTACGGGCGTTTCCGAGCGTCTGAGCAGTTTTGTTTTTGCTTTCCTCATGGCTGTGTTGTTTTCTTACATTTTTCCTGAAAAAAATAAAACTTCGGCAATTGAATAAAAACCTTTTATTTTTTGTTTCTGACCTTCACGGCAAAGAAAGCCGTTATGAAAAACTTTTTGCAGCCATCGCCGCAGAAAGGCCAGGTCTGGTGTTGATAGGAGGGGATATACTCCCGTTGGGAATCCTTAGAAACATTTTGAAAAATGCCGGACCTGTTGATTTTGTAAAATCATACCTTCGACCACAACTGGAAGCATTAAAGAAAGAACTTTCAGATGATTATCCCTGTATTGGTGTCATACTTGGTAATGATGACCCGCGTTCGGAAGAAGCTTCGATCATGGAACTTGAGAAATCAGGGTTATGGCATTATATTCATTTCAGGCAATTTCAGTATGATGATTTTAGCATTTGCGGGTATTCCTATGTCCCTCCAACGCCTTTCCGGCTCAAAGATTGGGAGCGCTATGATGTTTCGCGTTATGTGGACCCCGGTTGTTATGCGCCTGACGAGGGTTTTAGAACCATGCCTGTTTCCGATGATGAAATTCAATATGCTACCATGATGAAAGACATTTCGTCGCTGACGGAGAACCTCGATATGGGCAAAACAATTATGCTCTTTCATTCACCGCCTTACGATTCATATCTCGACAGGGCAGCCCTCGACGGTATGCAGGTGGATCACGTTCCGCTGGATGTGCATGTGGGAAGCATTGCCGTACAACGTTTTATCGCAGAGAAACAACCGTTTATCACGTTGCATGGCCACATACATGAATCTTCAAGGATTACCGGACAGTGGAAACAGGATTTTGGCAATACCAAATCATTTTCGGCTGCCTATCACGGAGAAGAACTCGCCCTGCTGAAAATTGACCTTAATTTCCCTGAAAATGTGGTGAGGGAATTATTGTAGTTTTGAAAAAATGCAGGAATATTTCCTTTCTTTTTCAATTAATTCATAATATTTTGTTACTTTGTAGTAGATTCATTCGATATGAAACTGATTAAAAAAATATTCGACACCAATAAGTACTATTTGCAGGACCGGTCTTTTATGCTGTTGATGCAGAAACGTATTTATCATGTTTTACTGGTGTGCAGTGCTTATGATGCTTTTATGCTGGAAGAAGACGGCCGCATTGACGAGCAGATTTTTAATGAATACACCTCCCTGAATTTGCGCTACCCGCCGCGCTTTTTTATTGCTTCCACGCACGATGAAGCTATGAATTACCTTCAGACAGAAACTATTGATCTGATTATTACCATGTTGAGTGTCGCCGATCCACTGGAACTTACAAAAAAAATCAAAGCTAGTTTCCCTGCCAAACCCGTGGTGGTGTTGTTCCCATTTTCGCGTGAGGTAACGGAAGTATATACCGAAGAGGATCTGTCGATTTACGACCATAAGTTTTGCTGGCTTGGTAATGCCGATCTGTTGTTAGCCATCATAAAGCTTATTGAGGATAAGATGAATGTGATGCATGATATTGAGAAGGTGGGCGTTCAGACGATTTTGCTGGTGGAAGATTCCACCCGTTTTTATTCGAGTTACCTGCCGGTGCTGTACAAGGTCATCTTTCAGCAGTCGCGCGAGTTTATGGCCGAAGGGCTCAACGAACACCAGAAAATGATCAGGATGCGCGGCAGGCCAAAGATACTGTTGGCTAAAAACTATGAAGAAGCTGAGTATTTCTATGCGACCTTTAAAAACAATCTGCTGGGCATTATTACCGATATGTCGTTTTTGCGCCAGGGCGAAACCGATCCCGAAGCCGGCCTTAAAATATGCCGCATGGCCAAAAAAGACGACGAAACCCTGCCGGTGCTCATACAATCTTCTGATGATAAGCACTATTATACTGCGCAACAGATGAATGCAAAGTTTTTAAATAAGAACTCAAAAACCTTGTCTGCCGAGCTGCGCGACTTCATCAACGAGTATATGGTTTTTGGTGATTTTATTTTCAGGAACCCCAATACGGGGGAAGAGATTTCGCGGGCCTCCGACCTGCAGTCGCTGCAACAAAAAATATTTGAAATCCCTGATGAATCATTGAAATATCATTTCGACCGCAACCACTTTTCGAAATGGCTGAATGCCAGGGCATTGTTTACCCTGGGAGAGATATTTAAAAGTGTGCATGTGGAAGATTTCAGCAGTCTTGAAGAAACTAAACATTACCTGTTCGATAATATCGCCAGCTATCGTATGCACAAGTCCAGAGGTATTGTTGCTGAATTTGTGAGCGACAGTTTTGATGAATATATTTTCTTTGCCCGCACCGGCAAGGGTTCGCTGGGAGGTAAAGCCAGAGGGCTTGCTTTTATTGACTCGCTGATTAAGCGCAACCGGATTTTGGATATGTTCGAAAATGTCATCATCACCATTCCCCGTACCGTGGTGCTCACCACCGATGTGTTTGATGAGTATATGGAACAAAACAAACTTTACAAAACCGGCTTGTCGGATATGACGGATGAGGATATTCTGAAGGAATTTGTTAAAGGCCGCCTGCCATACCGGATTCATGAAGATTTGCTGGCCTTTGTGCATGTGGTAAAAAATCCGATAGCTATTCGTTCGTCCAGCCTGCTGGAAGATTCCTATTATCAGCCTTTTGCAGGGATATATTCTACTTATATGATCCCCAGGGTTGATAACGAACGCAAAATGATTGAAATGCTCAGCTGTGCCATCAAATCGGTGTTTGCTTCGGTGTTTTTCAAAGCCAGCAAATCCTACATGGCATCTACTTCCAATATTATCGACCAGGAAAAAATGGCCATCATACTGCAGGAAGTATGCGGCAAGCAATACGACAATATTTTCTATCCCACTTTTTCGGGCGTGGCGCGTTCGATAAATTTTTATCCTATCCATCCCGAAAAAAGCGAAGATGGCGTTGCCAATATTGCCTTTGGCCTGGGCAAATATATTGTGGAAGGCGGCACTTCCATCCGCTTTTCACCTTATTATCCCAAGAATATTTTGCAGTTGTCGTCTCCTCAACTTGCCCTGAAAGAAACACAAAACAGGTTTATGGCGCTGGACCTTAATCCCGAAAGTTTTGTGCCTTCCACCGACGATGGAGTCAATATCCTCAAACTGCCTGTCAGCGGAGTGGTTAAAGATGGATCGTTAAAGCATCTGGTATCGATGTATGACATGAACAACAATATGTTGCACGATACGTATGATCCGGCTGGAAAAAAAATTGTCTCTTTTTCAAAAATTTTAAATTACAACACATTTCCTTTGGCAGATATCTTAAAAACTCTTTTGGAAACCGGCCAGCGCGAAATGAACAACCCTGTTGAAATAGAATTTGCCGTAAATCTTGATGTGCCTGAGGGATATCCCAAGGTATTTAATTTTTTGCAGATACGGCCTATAGTTCAAAACAAGGAAGAGATACACGAAAAGCTGGATAGTATGGATAAAAGCGGGTTAATCATCAGTTCCAATATGGCCATGGGGAATGGCGTTTACAATACCATACGCGATATTATCTATGTGAAATCCGAAACCTTTGATTCTTCGAAAACCAGAGATATTGCAGCGGTCATTGACAGGCTGAACCAGGACTTTTTGCGTGAAAACAGAAATTACGTGTTGATTGGCCCTGGCCGTTGGGGTTCCAGCGATCCCTGGCTGGGAATACCCGTGAAATGGGCGCAGATTTCTGCTGCCCGCCTGATTGTTGAGTCGGGGCTCGACCGGTATCGTATTGATCCTTCGCAGGGGACACATTTCTTTCACAACCTCACCTCGTTCCGCGTAGGGTATTTCACCATCAATCCATTTATCCACGACGGTTATTATGATATTGATTTTCTGAATAATAGCCCGGCCACCTATGAGGATGAATATGTCAGGGTGGTCAGGTTTGACAGCCCGGTAGTATTTAAAATTGATGGCAAACGGCAGATTGGGGTGCTCTGCAAGCCAAAAACTCAGGCAGAATAAAATTTTTTATTTTTATTGGTGAAATTTTTTTATAAGAGCTGATTACAAAGGCTTAGCAATCTTTATGGTAAAAAATCTTTTTTTTGTCATTGATTTGTAATTATTTATAATTAAAAATATTTTTGCCTACTTTGTTTGCTTTCAGAAAATAATATATAAATTTGCTCCAAAATTTATGGTCTCACTCACTAATTATAAATCTAAAAAATTATTATCATGAACGTAGAAAAAATTATGAACGAACTCGAGAAAAAACATCCGGGAGAATCCGAATATTTGCAGGCAGTTCGTGAAGTATTGGAATCAATCGAGGAAGTTGTTAACCAAAATCCTCAGTTCGAAGCAGCAGGAATCATCGACAGAATTGTTGAGCCTGATAGAATCTTGACTTTCAAAGTTCCCTGGGTTGACGATAAAGGCGAAGTTCATGTAAACCTCGGATACCGCGTACAGTTCAACGGGGCTATCGGACCTTACAAAGGTGGTCTGCGTTTCCACCCCAGTGTAAACCTCAGCATATTAAAGTTCCTGGGTTTTGAACAAATTTTCAAAAACAGCCTCACTTCCTTGCCTATGGGCGGTGCTAAAGGCGGTTCTGATTTCAATCCCAAAGGCAAGTCAAACAACGAAATTATGCGTTTCTGCCAGTCATTTATGCTCGAATTATGGAAAATCATCGGTCCGGAAACTGACGTTCCCGCAGGAGATATTGGCGTGGGCGGAAAAGAAATCGGATATCTTTATGGCATGTACAAAAAACTTACCCACGAACACGTTGGCGTGTTGACCGGAAAAGGCCTGAACTGGGGTGGTTCACTCATTCGTCCCGAAGCTACCGGTTTCGGCGGAATTTATTTTCTGGACCAGATGCTCAAAACCATGGGTGCCGATTTGAAAGGTAAAACAGTAGCTGTTTCAGGTTTTGGCAACGTAGCATGGGGTGCAGCTCTTAAAGCTACTGAACTCGGAGCCAAAGTTGTTACCATCAGTGGCCCGGACGGATACATTTATGATCCAGATGGAATTTCCGGTGAAAAAATAGACTATATGCTCGAACTTAGAGCTTCTAACCAGGACATCGTAAAACCGTATTCATATGAATTCCCGAATTCGAAATTTATTCAGGGAAAACGTCCTTGGGAAGTAAAATGTGATATCGCATTACCTTGCGCAACTCAGAACGAACTCAACGGAGAAGAGGCAAAAGCTCTTATTGCCAATGGTGTTAAATTTGTTGCTGAAGTTTCCAACATGGGGTGTACTCCTGAAGCAGTTGAAGCTTTCCACGCTGCCAAGATTCCTTTTGGCCCTGGTAAAGCCGTTAACGCCGGTGGTGTTGCTACCTCAGGCCTCGAAATGACTCAGAATTCAATGAAATTAAATTGGACAGCTGAAGAAGTTGATCAAAAATTACATGGAATCATGAAGAATATTCATGAAGCTTGCGTAAAACATGGTAAAGAAGCAGACGGTTATATAAATTATGTTAAGGGAGCTAACATAGCAGGCTTTATGAAAGTCGCTAATGCAATGCTTGACCAGGGAGTTTTATAAAACCTGACTTTAAAAGGTCGCCACTAATTACGGTGATCGGGCAGAGATGCCAAAAAGCTGTTCCCCCTCCGGAACAGCTTTTTTTTTGGATCTCATAAGGTTTTTACAATATTTTATCAACTCTTCGTTAATTATTCGCCGGATAAAAGGTATTTTTGTCTGTTATAAAATTTTAATATAAAAAAACTATGAAGAAGGTTATCAACACAAACCAGGCTCCTGCCGCTATTGGTCCTTACAGTCAGGCCATCCTGGCCAACGGAATGTTATTTGTTTCAGGACAGCTGCCCGTAGATCCCGCTACAGGCGTAATGGCTCAAAACGATATTGGAGCGAACACCAAACAGGTTATGGCTAATATTTCAGCTATTCTCAAAGAAGCAGGAATGGATTTTACCCATGTGATAAAAACAACGATTTTTCTTGCCGACATGAATGATTTTGGCAAAGTGAACGAAATATACGGTTCCTATTTTACGTCGGAACCTCCTGCACGTGAAACCGTTCAGGTTGCCCGTCTGCCAAAGGATGCAAGGATAGAAATTTCGGTACTCGCTGCCTTGTAGAATTTCGGAAATGCCGAATTTCTCATTTTCAGTGCCTGTTTTTATTCTAAAGGTGCAAAAACTATTTATTCATAAATTTTCAAAAAGAATTCAATGAAAAAACTCTCCATCATTTTATTGTTGTCTTTATTGGTTTTCAGATCTACGGCTGACGAAGGCATGTGGATACCTATCTTGCTCTCGAAAGGCCCTGAAGCAGAAATGAAAAGGCTGGGGATGAGGATTTCTGCCGAGGATATCTTTAGTTTGAACAAGCCCAGCATGAAAGACGCTGTTTGTCTTTTTGGCGGGGGATGCACGGCCGAAATTGTATCGGATCAGGGGCTTATCCTTACCAACCATCATTGCGGATACAGTGCTGTACAGGCGCACAGCTCGGTGGAACATGATTATCTTACCAATGGTTTTTGGGCAAACTCTTTTGCCGAAGAATTGGCAAACCCCAAACTGAAAGTGTCGATTCTGACCTATATGGAAGATGTAACAGCCAAAGTGCTGAAGAATGTGAGCGATGATCTTTCACCTGAAAAAAGAAAGGCATTGATAGATATGAATATTAATGCAATTCTAAAGGATAATAAGAAAGATGATTCATATGAAGTGGTGGTGGAGCCATTCTTCTATGGCAACCAATACATTCTTATTATTTCGCGCATTTATGAAGATGTGCGTCTTGTTGGCGCCCCACCTTCAGGCATAGGAAAGTTTGGCGGCGATACCGATAACTGGATGTGGCCTCGTCATACCGGTGATTTTTCGGTATTTCGTATTTACACCGATAAAAATAATCAGCCTGCCAAATATGCAAAGGATAATGTGCCTTACAAACCTCCATATCATCTTCCGGTCTCATTAAAAGGCGTGAAACCAGGCGATTTTACGTTTATTTTCGGTTATCCCGGCACTACCAACGAATATCTGGTTTCCTATGCAGTAGATAGGATAGTGAATTACGAAAATCCCGCCGCTATCAAAGCCAGAGGAAAACGTATGGAAGTGTATAACAGATATATGGCGCAGAGTAAAAAGACACGCATACAATATTCGTCAAAACTGGCCAGCGTGGAAAACTATCATAAGAAAATGATAGGGGAAAGCAAGGGTGTTGTCAGAACAAATATCATCGCCCAAAAACAGGAGCTGGAAAAGCAGTTTATCCAATGGGCTCAGGCCAGTCCTGAAAAACAAAAAAAGTATAACGGTCTTATTGAGAAGTTTGAACAGTTGTACAAAAACTACGGCGCCAATAACCTGGCAGCCGATTATGTATTTGAAGCCGGTCTGGGAATGGAAATCGTGCGTTATGCGGCCAACTATGAGGCATTGGTGAAAAGCAGCCAGGACAAGAAACAGAACGATGACGCCATTAATAAAACTCTGGAGCGGATAAAACTTGCCTCCGAAGGATTTTTCAAAAATTACGATAGCCGCATCGATCACGAAGTGGTGGGCTTGCTGATGGAAATCTATTGCTCAGCCCCGGACAAGGATTTGATGCCTGCCGAAGTTGCCCGGGTCGGAGCTGCATACAAGGGCGATTTTAAAAAATATGCCGACGACCTCTTTGCCCAATCTTTTATGGTGGACGAACAAAAGGTTAACGATTTTCTGAAAAATTATAAACCTTCTAAAGCCAAAGAAATAGAAAAAGATCCTGCTTATATACTGGCGATGAGCATTTACGACCTGTACAGAAAAACAATTTACCCGAAATATTTGGAATATCAGGACAAGGCCGATGAACTTTACCGGGTATATATGCAGGGATTGATGGAAATGCAACCCGAAAAAAAATTCTATCCCGACGCCAATATGACCCTGCGTGTTGCTTATGGCCAGGTGGGCGGCTTCAATCCCCGCGACGCTGTCAGGTATGAATATTTTACCACCCTGAAAGGTGTCATCGAAAAAGAAGACTCCACCATTTATGATTATACCGTAAACAGCAAACTCAAGGATTTATACAATAGCAAGGATTACGGAATGTATGCCGACACTGACGGGAGTATGCACGTGGCTTTTGTCGCCACCAATCATACCACCGGGGGCAATTCGGGAAGCCCGGTATTAAACGCCGACGGACACCTGATAGGTATCAATTTCGACAGGGTGTGGGAAGGCACCATGAGCGATATTGTCTTTGAACCGGCTATGTGTAGGAATATCTCGGTGGATATAAGATACTGCCTTTTTATCATTGATAAATATGCAGGAGCACACCGGCTTATTGAGGAAATGACGCTGGTAAAATAATTTCTGCAACAGAGTCAACTGATATTATGGCATAAAACTTTTTTCAATAAACAAGTGATGAAGAAAATATACCGGTTTGTGCTGAAATCCTTTATAGGGCCAATGGCGCTGACTTTTTTTATTGCCTTGTTTATCCTGCTGATGCAGTTTTTGTGGAAGTATGTGGACGACATGGTGGGCAAAGGATTTGAATGGTATGTCCTCGCCGAATTGATGTTTTATGCTTCAGCTACTTTTGTGCCTATGGCTTTGCCGCTGGCCGTGTTATTGGCATCATTGATGACTTTCGGCAACCTGGGTGAGCATTATGAACTGGTGGCTATAAAAGCCGCTGGCATATCGTTTCGCAAGGCGATGATGCCGCTGGTAGTATTTATTGTCCTGCTCAGCGGACTTGCTTTTTATTTTTCAAACAACATTTTGCCTATTGCCAACCTGAAATACGGAGTTCTTTTGTTTGATATCCGCGAAAAAAAACCTGCGCTCAATATCAACGAAGGGATTTTTTACAACGAGCTGGAAGGCTATGTTATCCGCATTGGGAAAAAAGACAAAAACGGCGCCGACATACAGGATGTGATGATTTATGACCATACCGACGCGGCGGGAAACAACAATGTTACCCTTGCCGAAAAGGGCAGGATGGAAACAACAGCCGACAAAAAAACACTGATTTTCATGCTGTACAATGGTTATAACTATTATGAGCCGGCGCCCACACGCGAACAACGCTCTGGTAAAGCCATGCAACGGACCCGCTTCGACGAGGAAATACGCCGCATTGATGTGTCGGAATTGGATATGATTCGAAGCAAAGAGGATCTGTTCAAAGATAATTATCAGATGCTGAATCTCACTCAATTGCAGGAAGCCATTGATACGCTTATCAGCCAAAAAGTAAAACGAGAGATTATCGTTGAGAAATATATCTTTGGCAATTACCCCTATTTTCAAAAAGTGGATACAGCCCGTGTTGTAGCAACCAATGGGGCCAGGCCGCCATCTAATGATTTTATTGCCAACTTTTCAAAACCCGAACAAACGCCCATTGTAGATCTGGCATTGAATACGGCCAGGGGCATCTATCAGCAGGTTGATTATTATTCGAAGGAGATGAACATGAAACGCGAAATCATTGCCCGTCATGAAATTGAATGGTTTCGTAAATTCACCCTTTCGGTGGCCTGTATCGTACTCTTTTTTATAGGCGCACCCCTGGGAGCCATTATCCGCAAAGGCGGCCTGGGTTTGCCGGTGGTCTTTTCCACCTTGTTTTTCATTATTTTTCATGTCATTTCCATGACCGGCGAAAAATTTGCCCGCGAAGGCGTCATCCCTGTTTATGAAGGTATGTGGATACCTACCATGGTGTTTATCCCCATCGGCGTATTGCTCACCTATAGCGCCAGCACGGATGCACGTATCCTGAGCTACGACTGGTGGGCGATATTTTTAAAAAAGATTGTCAATTTTTTTAAGCGATTAATTCCTATCAAAAAATGAACCGTCATGAACGTACTACAACTATGCAATAAGTCGCCATTTCCGCCCAAAGAAGGAGGTCCTATTGCCATGTATAACCTGGGCAACGGACTGATGCAACAGGGACATCATGTAGATATCCTTACTATGAATACCTTTAAGTTTTCGGTGGATGTGGATGACTTGCCCGTGGATTATCGCTATAAGACCAATTTTACTGCGGTTTTTGTTGATACAAGAATAAAGTACAGGGAAGCTTTTTTGAACTTGTTTTCTTCCAAATCCTTTCATGTCCAGCGCTTCGATTGTCAGGAATTCAGAAACACACTGGTTCATATTTTAAAGAACAAGAATTATGATATCGTCCAGCTTGAAACCATCTACGTGGCGCCCTATATCGATACCATTCGCAAATACAGCAAAGCCAAAATAGTTCTCCGCTCGCATAATATCGAACACCTGATCTGGCAACGGTATGCGCGTACCATAGCTAATCCGGTGAAACGAAAATATGTTAATTACCTTACCGCAAAACTGCAAAGATACGAACTGGAGGTTTTTGGCGCGGTGGATGGTATCGCCTCCATTACCAGTGTAGATGCTGATTACATAAAAAGTCATGGTTTTTCAACACCCTTGTCGGTAGTGCCTTTTGGGTTGGAATGCGAAAAATACAAACACATTCCCTCCGAAAACAGCCGGCCAACGTTTTTTCATCTGGGTTCAATGGACTGGATGCCTAATCAGGAGGCCATCAAATGGTTTCTCGAAAACTGTATGCCGCAGTTAGCCAAACTCTTTCCGGATACAATGATTTATTTGGCAGGCAGAAACATGCCATCCTGGATATATAATTATAAATTTCACAACCTGAAAGTTGTAGGAGAAGTGGATGATGCCGGGGAATTTATGCAGTCGAAAACGGTGATGTTTGTTCCCTTATTGTCGGGGAGCGGTGTCAGGGTGAAAATTATTGAAGGAATGGCTTTGGGCAAAACCATCATTTCCACCTCGGTGGGCGCCGAAGGTATTCATTATACAGATGGTGAAAACCTGCTTATTGCAGATAGTCCCGAGGCTTTTATTGAAAAATTCAGGTTGTGCATCAACGACCATGGGGTGTGCGCCAGTATCGGATCAAATGCCCGGAAACTGATTGAAGCAGAATACGATATTTCGGTAACTACACACAACCTTATCAATCTTTATCGGATGGTACTGGGTAATGCAAACTGAAGAATATCCTGCTACGATAATCTTCTTTTTAATACACTTATAAATAAAATGATCTCAGATCATAATTCGTTAATCGGTGTTCGATATTTAAAGGAAATAAAGATGTACGAATTTCGATTAACGATTTTCAATTTTTGAAGTACAGGATACTTCTTAAATCATCCTTCGTTAATCGCTGTTTGATATTGAAAGGAATCAAAGATGTAATTGATTGAACTTGCTTGCGGCAAGCAGGGAATATCGATTTTTGAAGTACTGGAATACATCTTAAATCATCATTCGTTAATCGATGTTCGAGCTTAAAAGGAAATAATTGCAGTACGAATTTCGATTAACTCTTTTAGATTGTTGGTTGCCGGATTGCCTGATTTTCTTTTCTCTGCCCGAAGGGGGAACACTTCGTATGAATTTTTCATACTAAAAAATTTTGCTATGAACAAATAATAAATAATTTTACAGCAAATTTGACAGATGAAACTGTTTGTTTTATTATCGCGGGTACCTTATCCTCTTGAAAAAGGAGATAAACTGAGGGCTTTTCATCATTTGAGGTGCCTGTCAAAGTATTATGATATCCACCTGTTCTGTCTTAACGATACTAAATTGCATCCTCAGGCTATCGATAAGCTAAGTCTGTACTGCAAATCTGTTACCATTGCTCATCTTGGGAAAAAGGACATTTATGCAGGCCTGTTCAGCGCCCTTTTTTCGGGTATTCCCTTTCAGTCGGGATATTTTTTTAACAAAAAGATAAAAAAACAAATACTTGCTAAAATTCAGGAGATAAATCCGGATCATATTTTTTGCCAGTTGATACGGGTTACAGAATATGTTAAGGAACTCAACATCCCCAAAACCCTGGATTATCAGGATGTCTTTTCCACAGGATACCAGCGTTTGTCCACCAAATCATCATTTTTCATGAAACCGCTGTTGCGCATAGAGTCAAAGCGTGTGGATAAATACGAGAAATACATTTTCGACAAATTCGATAATAAACTGATCATCTCCCAGCCCGACAGAGATGCTATCACTCATGCACAAAAAAATGAGATTCATGTAATTCCAAATGGCGTTGATACAGAATATTTTAAACCTGTTGACTTAAACAAAGAGTTTGATATTCTTTTTACCGGCAACATGAATTATAAACCCAACGTGGATGGGGTAGAATACCTGGTTAAAAATGTGTTGCCTTTATTAAAAAAGAAGCTTCCTGCTGTAAAAATTCTGATTGCAGGCGCCGATCCTCATAAAAGAGTGCTCAAACTGGCTTCAGATGATGTAACGGTAAGCGGCTGGGTGGAAGATATGCGTGATTGTTATGCCAAATCGCGAATTTTTGTGGCGCCCATGCAAATTGGTACCGGGTTACAGAACAAACTCCTGGAAGCCATGGCGATGAAACTGCCTTGTGTTACTTCCGGGTTGGCTAATAATGCCCTGCAGGCCACCGAAGATAGTGAGATATTGGTTGGGTATTCTCCCGAAGATTATGCCGATAAGATAGTGATGTTGCTGAAAGACCGGGAAGTATATAACCGAATTGCCAACGGCGGGTACAATTTCATCCTGAAAAACTATGACTGGGAAACCCAGGTAGAGAAAATCCACCGGCTCATCATGGGAGCGGGGCGGTAGCCTGTTAATATTTTTTTAATACTTGTTTAATTAACTTCTCTCAGATGCCTTCTCTTTTGTAAGGCAGGAGGGGAGCTTAATTGGTGCATATGTAAAAAAAGTACTTTGGGTGTTAGCAGAAAAAGCTGTGTAACAAGCTGTATTAAATATAAATAAATTTTTATTACATCTGTAACCTTTTGGCAAAAATGTCGTATATTAGTGTTTTATAATACACAGTAAACAAAATAATTATTAATTTGAATTAATCAATATTTATTACTTATGAAAAATAAACATGTTACTTTTTGGATGAAAATGCTGGTAGTTGCAGCATTTTTGGTTTTTAACGGATTCTTTGGTTGGGGCACTAATCTCATTGATGAGAACATTCAATCATGGACAAACCATGGTTCTTATGGAAGTTATACCCAGGTGATAACTGCTGGTAATGTTATCATGACACAATGCATAGTGCAAAATACGGCCTCTGCTACTGGTACATGTACAATGGGCCGTGTTCAAATGCAGGGAAGTGCAGGTGTTCTTGAATTACCTCCATTAAGTTCTGTCGGGACCGCAGAATTTCATTTAGCTGCGGGTGGCGCGGGAAGATCAATTAAATTACAAAGATTTAATGGTTCAACTTGGGATGATTTAACTACATTTACCAACATTGGCACCACTGGCGCTACCTATACATATGATGTCAATTCGAGTTCATCTACGACATTGCGCCTTGCTTCACCTAGTGCAGCTTTATATGTTCATGATATTATTATTACAGATTATGTAGGCTCCGGTTCTATTACCTTATCCCCAACTTCTCAAAGCTTTGGCCCGTTTTGTAACAGTACCACAAACGATATTACTCTCACATATAATACCACAGGAACAGTAACTGCACCCTTCATCCAACTTTCAAATTCAAGCGGAAGTTTTGCATCCGGTACAACCGATTTAGTCAGCACAGTTACACCAGGATCGCCAAATAGTATTTCAGCCTCTATTTCAGCAGCACAAGCAGCTGGCACTGCTTACCGGGTTCGGATAGTAAGCACAGATGCTACACCTGTTATCAGTGCTGATAATGGGAGTAATATTACTATTAATGATGTGGTAACACCCGTAGTTTCTACTTCAGCAGCTACACTTGTCGTTAATACAACAGCAATCCTTAACGGCAACCTGACTACGTTGGGCACATGTCCTGCAACAAATGAAAAGGGATTTGTTTATTCAGTCACCTCAACGAATAATGATCCACTGGCTGGCGGAACAGGAGTAACAAAAATACCCGTGGCTGGCATTACTACAGGCACATATTCTCAGGGATTGACAAGCCTGGCGCCCAACACGGGCTATTCTTACAAGGCCTATGTCTACGACGGAACAAGCTATACCTATGGCTCAGTAATGGCCTTTACCACACTTGATGTAGCCTCTAAACTTGCCTTAGGCATAGCACCGCCATCAGCAGGTAATGTCGGTGTCAACCTGACCACGTTTACAGTGCAGGCTCAAAGACCAGACAATACGGTGGATGCAGAATTTGTAGGTAACATCACTGTTGCCAAAGCCAGCGGTCCCGGTAATATTTCAGGCACACTCACAGTTGCCGCAGTAAACGGCACAGCTACATTTAGCGCTGTTCAGTTTGATGCTGCAGGCACCTATACCATCATAGCAAGTTCAGGGGCACTTACCACAGTTACAAGCGGTAATATTGTCATCACCTTGGCAACTCCGGTTATATATTATCATGATTTTGGAACGACACCAATAACCACAAAACCATATACTGATGTGCCTGTAACCTTGGATGCTAATTTAAGCAATTCATCCTGGACAACTAGTGCAGCCGCTTTTGCCGGCTATGTCGGAAATGGAGGAACTCCAAGTTATTGTTTGTCCATAGCCAATTCAAGCGGAACACCTACTTTTACATTGACTTTTAATGTTGCACCAGGCTATGAGGTTGAAATATCTTCTTTTGATTTCTGGAGAGTAAGCAGTAGTACGGGAGCTGCAAACTGGACTTTGACAATTAACGGGACTTCTGTTGGTTCAGGGAGTATTCCTACAACAGGGGCATTATTAGGACAGACAAATGTTTCCAATACTATCAGTGGACTGACAGGTACGGTAACAGTTGTTTATACAATGAGTGGAGCATCAGGTTCAGGTTCAAGCAGGCTGGATGATTTCAGGCTTTGGGGTTTTGTTACACCGGCGCCACAACCGGAAATTGATATACAAGGAAATTCCGTATCCATTGCTGATGGTGATGCTACACCTTCTGCATCTGACTGGACAGATTTCGGAAGCGCCGTTGTTACTACAGGATCAGTGGACAGAACATTTACCATTTTGAATACCGGCGTTGCCGGGCTAAATTTAACTGGAACACCAAAAGTAGCCATCAGCGGTACTAATGCTGCTGATTTTTCGGTGACAGGTACGCCAACATCACCAGTTTCTGCCGGCGGAAGCACTACGTTTACAGTTCACTTTGTTCCGACCGCAGTAGGAGTGAGAACAGCAACTCTTACAATAGCTAATAATGACCTGGACGAGAATCCATATAATTTCGATATAGTTGGAACAGGTTATATTCCTGATTGTGCCGGCACGCCAACAGCGGGCACAGCTGCAACATCCGTTACATCTGCTACATGTACCACAAGTACCAATCTGAGCCTTAGCGGCCAGACAACAGACAATGGCATTACCTTGCAATGGCAATATTACGATGGCAGTACCTGGCAGGATATCGTAGGCGGAACAACCACGCCGTATACTGTTTCGGGTATTGTTGCAACTACCCAGTACAGATGTAATGTAACCTGTACAAATAGTGCTTTATCCGCAGTTTCTAATACAGTAACTGTTACTATAAATGCGCCCACAGGTGGTACTACTGCTGCAACAGTTAATCCTGTGTGTGCAGGTTCAACCACCTTGTCTTTGACAGGAGCAACAGCTTCTGGCGTAAGTTACAATTGGGAGTCATCCACAGACGGGGTAACATATTCCCCAACAGGGGCAACAACCTCCACGTATTCGCCAAACCCTGTTATTGATACGTGGTACAGATGCAAACTTACCTGTACTGCCAGTGCACAAAACGCCTATTCTACACCTTTGCAAATAACGATGAATATGACCGCTACAAATGTTATCGGTACAACGGCAAGCATAGATAACCTGCAATCACAGGTTAGCTGGACCAACCAGGGTTGTTATAGCGAAATATTGGTGGTTGCCAGTTCTGCTGTTGCCAACACGGCTACTCCAACAGGCGACGGTAGTGCCTATTCTGCAAATTCAGTATTTGGCGATGGTACACCATTGGGCAATGGATATGTTGTTTTTAAAGGTACAGCAAATACGCAATTAGTTACAGGACTTACTAATGGCACTACATATTACTTCAAGATTTTTACCCGCAACGGGACCAACTGGAGTTCCGGCGTGGAGGTAAATGTAATACCTGCATTATTATCTGCTACAGGGGTTATTTTTAGCGGGGCAAACGCCGTGTCAAATTGTGTGAGTGGTGGTTCAGGAACCTGGGTTACATCTAATAACTGGTGCGGTGGCGTACTTCCTTCTGCAACAACAATAGCACAATTTGGCGCATTAGGAACAAACACAACCTTATCATTTAATATGAATACGCCTCCAGCAGGCTCTACTACAATTGGTGCTATTGAATTTTTAAATAGCAACACTATCGACAGGAATTTGATTAATAGCTCGACGACAGTTAACGGCTCTCTCACTTTGATGGGGGTAGTGGTAAATTCTACATCGAATGTTATTATAAGGAATAACAGTTCAAATTTATTTACGATTACTGGTAATAATAGTAATCACATACTTGGTTTGGATCTCGGAAATAATACAAACAACATTATCAATATTGACGGGTCGGGTGGAGTTACCATCAGTGCTATAATTAGCGGCACAGGTAAGGCCCTTACAAAGGCCGGCACAGGAACCGGTATCTTAATATTGTCAGGCGCCAATACATATTCAGGCGGCACCACCATTACCAGTGGAATCCTGCAATTAGGCGCAACCGGTGTTTTAGCCGATGCAGGTGCCATCACTTTAAATGGCGGTACGTTAAGTACAGGCGCTACCACAGGATTTTCAGAAACTGCAGGCACCTTGAATTTGAATGCTTCAACAACATCCACCATTGCATTGGGTACAGGAGACCATACGCTTACTTTTGCCAACAGCAGCGGCTTGTCACCCTGGGGAGCCGGAGCAAGCCTTGTAATTACCGGATGGAACGGTGTTGCAGGACAATCTAATACTGGTGGCGGTAAAATTGTTGTTGGTGTGGGCGGTTTAACCGCACAACAATTAGCAAAAATATCATTCTTAGGATATCCGGGCACTCCGGTAATATTAGGAAATGGCGAATTGGTGCCTGCTGCACCGGCAACTTCCACATTCTCCGGAACAGGAAACTGGAACGATGCAATACGGTGGGATAACGGCATTCCTACTCCAACAACGGATGCATTTATCAATGGATCGTGTACTATGACGAGTGCTGGCAATTGTAATGATTTAACCATCAACCCGGGAATGGATTTGACGGTTAATGCAGGTCAAACACTTACTGTAAACGGACAATTCCTGATTGCATCAGACGCCACCGGCACCGGATCATTTATTGATAATGGTATATTAAGCTACACAGGCAATGTAACTATGCAGCGCTACATGCCAAACAGACTTGGCTATCATTATTATTCTTCGCCATTCAACGGGGCTCCCATTTCAGAATTTTCCGATGAGATAGGAACAATCATTACAGGCGATCCATATGTCAATAATGATACAACACATACCGTAACTCCTTTTCCTAATTTTTACATTTATAATGAAACAAAGCCTTACCCGACTATTTCCGTTGGCTGGGACGCCGCTACTGCTACACTTGAAACCATGAAGGGCTATTGCATCAACTTCGGAGCATCAACATCACCTGTAACTACCGATGTCAGTGGAACTTTGAACAGTGGACCATACAGCATTGGCGTTACCAACACCACGTCGGGCAACCCGGTTTCCGATGGCTGGAACCTTGTAGGAAACCCATACCCATCAGCGATTGACTGGCAGAATTCAGCCTGGACGAAAAATAATGTTACGGATGGGATCTATTTTTTCAAATCGAATTCGCAATATAAAGGGACATACAGTTCGTTTGTAGGCGGGGTTGGCACAAACGGAGGAACAGGTATCATTCCTTCCATGCAGGGATTCTTTGTAAAAGCTACAGGGGCCGGCACTCTGGGTGTTACCAATGCCGTCAGGGTACATTCAAATCAAACATTCTATAAGTCAACTGTAACTTCAAATCCATTATTAAGGCTTAAAGGATATCCCTCAGCGAATCAAGCTACAGGTGATGAAACTGTGATTTATTTTGATCCTCAGGCCACGAATATGTTTGACGGGAATTACGACGCCTATAAACTTATGAACAATGATGTTGCTTTTCCCAATATTTTTACGAGGGACAGTTCTATGCATGCATTATCTATAAGCGCCTTGCAGCCGCTTTCTGGCACCGACGTGGTGATACCTCTGGGTTTTATTACCAAAACAAACGGAAGTTTTAAAATTAAAGCAACGGAAATACTTAACTTCGATCCGTCGCTTCATATTTATCTTGAAGATAACCAGACTTCTACAATTCAGGATCTGACGATTAATCCTGAATACACCTTCACAATTAATGCAAACGCGCCTCTTTACAGGTTTTTCATCAGGTTCTCGCCTTCCATAATCACGGGTATCGAAACCAGCGGCAGTTCGTTTGTGGATGCCTGGTCGTCGGGAAAGGATATCTTTGTCAACTACAGCAACACCGCCTCGCAGAAGGCCGTAGTATCCGTTTATAACATGCTTGGTCAACAGCTCATCACCGATGAAGTGCAGGGCAGCAGCACCTTCCGTTACACGGTGGGTAAGCCCGGATGTTACATCATCAACGTGATTGGCGGTGGAAACAGTTTCCAGAAAAAAATCATCATCTTGTAAGCAGTAATGGTAGTAATAAAAAACTAAAAAGCGAAAAACATGAAAACAACAAAGATAAAAATACTGCTGACCCTGGTTTTTCTGTCGGTTCCCTTATTTATTACTGAAGTGCTGGCCCAGGCGCCGCCTCCGGCGCCCTCGGGCAACAGTGTGCCCATAAATGGTTTGGGCATACTGGCAGCCCTGGGTATAGGCTATGGAATAAAGAAACTCAGGGGTAAGAAGAAGTGAAAAATAAACATTCTGTTGCAGCATACTCAATCGCCCTGTTGCTCGGGCAGGAGGTCAACCGATTTCGCTTTCCCTTTGCTGAAGGAAGGTTTGGCTATTGTTTACCTCCTCTGGAAAAGGACAACAACCCATCAAAAACAATCATGAATTGATCCGTTTTAAAAATAAAATTATCAAATACCCCAAATTTTAACAAATAAATATTAATATTTTTCGCTGATGTAAAAAAATACTGTACTTTTGTACGTTAATAACCAATTAAAATTAATTATCGCATTATGAAAATTTACGCTGGTAATCTTCATTACGGAATGACTGAAGATGAATTACAAAAAATTTTTGAAGAGTATGGACAAGTAGCTTCGGCTAAGATCATCACTGACAAATACTCAGGAAGAAGCAAAGGATTTGGTTTTGTTGAAATGCCTGATGATGGTGAAGCTCAGCAAGCTATTGAAGATCTCAATGGCAAGGATGTAAAAGGCAGAAATATCACTGTTAATCAATCAATCGAAAGAAAAGAAGGAGAACACAGAAACAACAGAAGAGATAATTTCAGGAGAAATAATAATTACAGGAATAACGAATAATTATTTTTCTCAGAAACAAATTACTGTTTCGAAAATTTTTTATAATCCATAAACGGCGGCCATCAGGCCGCTGTTTTTTTTACCAGGTCATGACTTTTCCGTATGCATAGAACCAGTTGACCACCTGGTGTTTTTTCCGGTAATTATTTTCGATGGTTGAAAGCAAGTCCCTGAGTTTATCCAGCACTTCAACAGGCGAGGTGTCGAAATGCAAATCGCCGGCTGCATGCAATATTTGTCCGGCTTCCTCCTGGTGAAAGAGCCTTAAATATTCCACAAGGTATTTCATTTCGTTTTCTGAGACACTTTGCCTTGACTTAAGAAATTGCAATATCCTCAACCCATCAACTTTTTCGGCACAAGCCCTGATAAATTTGTTTTTTTCTTTAAAGTTTTCCCGCAGTGGCGTCCAGATATTTTTGGTCAGAAATGTCTTTTCGAGAAAAGTGTCCATGGGTGTTGGCACGTCGGAAGAAAAGAGGTCTTTAAAAAGATGAAAGGTGCGTTTTACCTCATCAAACAGTTGCCAGGCATACATTGGATAACTGTTCCAATCGCTTTGTACCCCTTTGATGAGAGCCGGGCCGGTGCCGAAAAACACCCTGTCGGAATAGCGGGTGGCAGGAAAAGTTTGTTCTTCGTTCCATACAATAATGTCGCCGTACTTTCTTAATTTCTGTAAAAAATAAAAATCCTCGCCGCTGAGTTTTGGCGCAATGCCGCCGATGGCGCGGTATGCATGCACGGGCACAGCCATCGACGAGCCGATAGCCGTGAAACAATAGGGATTTTTAATCCGCCACAGGTTGATGGCATAATAGCGCATATATATTTCGTAACGAAGCATCGCACGGTCGAGGGTGGCGTCGCCGGTAAGCCTGTGATAATAGGGCAGGGCAAGGGCTGTGGCTTTTTTATGTTTGTGAAAACTATGAACCACCGACCGGCAAAAGTCAGGGTTGAACACGGTGTCGGCATCCATGCTCAGGATAATATCGCCTGCCGATGCAATGCCCGAGATATAATCCATGGTAACTTTGCGTGCCCAGCCTACGCCATGTTTTTTGCCCTTCCATCCAAGGCCTGCTGAGGATTTGTCGATAATATGTATCGGGAAATTTTTATAGCTCCGCAGGAATTCCAGGGTACGCGCATTATCTTCACAGATAGTTTTTTTTTCAGGATGCTCCCGGTAATTTTCGGGTTGGTTAATACAAATAACCACATCAAGGTTGTCATAGGTCTGTTTCTCAATACTGGCAAGGCAGGAGGGGAGCCATTCCGATTCGTTCATGACAGGTATGGCAAAAAAAATTTGTGGTTTTGGGCTCAACATAAGGGCAAAGGAAAAAAATATTCCGCTATAAGCAAAAAATACTGTTAATAATTCAAAAATGTTTATACTTGTACAAATTAATAATTCGGAAAATGAGCGACACCAAGAAATTTATTCCTTTTGTTTCGGCCGAAACCAACATGAAAGAGTTTACCCTGAGGGCAGTATTGCTGGGTGTTTTGATGGCTATGATCATGGGTGCCGCTAATGCCTATCTGGGTTTAAAGGCCGGCATGACCATTGCGGCAACCTATACAACGGCGGTGCTGGGAATGGCTGTACTGAAAGCTTTTAAAGGCACCATACTTGAAGAAAATGCCGCACGAACCATCGGCTCTATTGGCGGCAACATTGCAACGGGAGCCATTTTTACGTTGCCTGCCTTTTTTATTGCTTCGGTATGGACACCGTTTTATTCGGTTTCGCACTATCTTATAGCCATTGTGATACTTGCTTCCGCAGGTATCCTGGGCATTATGTTTACTACCTTGCTGCGCAGGGTGCTGGTTGAGGATGCCGACTTGCCGTTTCCCGAATCCGTGGCGGCGGCCGAGATACATAAATCGGGCAGGGGCGGATCGGGAGGATCAAAATTTTTGCTGTGGGGTATGGGCATTGGCGCATTCTTTACAGCTTTGGTAGAATTCAAAATTATTGCCGCCACCTGGCAGAAAATCGTTTCATTTTCAAAAGGCGCCATTTTGTTGCGTTCCCCTGGAATGGCCCCTGCGTATTTTGGTGTGGGTTACATCATCGGACCAAAACTCGGCGCTATTAACTTCAGCGGCGGACTGCTTGCCTGGGGCTTGATGGCACCGGTAATAGCTTACTTCATCAATTACAATGATGCCGCCGCAGTCAGCGACTGGGCTGTTGAAATAACGCGTGTATGGAAGGCTTATGTCCGGTACATTGCTATCGGGGGTATGCTCGTAGGATCGTTCTATACCTTGTATAATATGCGCAAAAGCTTGTTCAGCGGCATACAGCGTTCGTTTGCCAACCTGAAAAAATCATCTGCAGATTCGGGACAACTCCTGCGCACCGAAAAAGATATTAATATGCGCTGGTCGTTGATAGTGATAGGTATCATCATGCTCATCATGTTTCTGGTGTTCCACTATTTTGCCGGCGATCCGATGGCTGCCGGTATTGCCACCATCGTGATGTTGTTCATGGGATTTGTGTTTGCTGCCGTTTCGGGCTATCTTGTCGGCATTATCGGCGTTAGCAACAATCCGACCAGCGGACTTACTGTTTCGGTGCTGATCATAGCAGCTCTGTTGATGGTGGCGTTAGGCATGCGTGGCCAGGCGGGACTGGCTGCCGTGTTAGGCATTGCCGCATTCACCTGTACATCGGTATCGGTGGCAGGGGAGATGATGCAGGATTTGAAAGCCGGCCATATTCTCGGGTGTACCCCTTGGCGTATGCAGCTCGGCGACGTGTTTGGCGTGGTGGCGGCATCGACAATTATGTTTCTTATTCTCACCCTGCTGCACCTTGGCGATATTAAAGATGTTGTCGGCAAAAAAATTGAAAAACTCGAAAGCGAAAACGTTACTGTGGTGCAATATCAGGGAGAAAACCCTGCATTAAAAAATTCAACCTATACGATAGCCGACATAAAAGCCATGTCACCGGAACAGCAAAACGATGTTTTGGCGGCCAATGCCGGTTTTGGCGGCGAAAAACTCCCCGCTCCGCAGGCAAGCCTCATGGCCGTGGTGGCTAAAGGTATTGTGGATATGAAAATGGAACTTATTCTGATTATTGTGGGTATGTTTATGGGCATAGCGCTGATTTTAATGCAGGTAAAAAGCCCCATGCTCATCAGTGTGGGCATGTATCTGCCCATTGATACGTCTTTCGCGATTTTCTTAGGCGGTGTCATGAAAGCTATTACAGACACCTATGTGAAAAAGAGGGGATACACTGAGGCGCAAAAAGAAAAAATTAATAACACCGGTGTCCTTCTGTCATCGGGACTGATTGCGGGAGAAGCGTTGATGGGACTGTTGTTTGCAGGCCTTGCTTTTGCCGAAATAAAGATGTTTAAAATGTTTGAAAACCCTTCTTTTTTGGGCAGCCTGATAGCGATGGGGATTATTGGCCTGGTGCTGATCAGATTTTCCTTAGGCGAAAAAATTAATAATGTAAAAAAATAAATTTTATGGAACCTAATGAACTGGAACGTGGGAAAGTTTTTTCCTTTCCCGAAATTGTCGATTACGCCGGTGGAGCTGTGGTGAGCCGCACCATTATCAAGAGACCTTTGGGTACTGTTACGGTTTTTTCTTTCGACAAAGGCGAAGGATTAAGCGAACATACGGCGGCTTTTGATGCGTTGGTGAATATAGTGGATGGCACCGCTGATATCATCATAAACGGCAAATCGAACATCCTGCATGCAGGGCAATTCATCATCATGCCGGCCAATATTCCGCATGCCGTGAAAGCTGTGGAAAAGTTTAAAATGGTGCTGGTGATGATTAAAAGCTGAGAGTTTGTTTTTTTACAACTTGTATTTTTATTCACGTCAAAAATTGATGATACCGTTTTTGAACAGGTATTCTTAAGAAAAAATGTACAAAAAAAAACTGAGCAATAAATGGCTTAAATCGTCTGTTTTGGGCTGCCTGTGGGCATCTGCCGAAATAGTACTGGGAAGCTTTTTACACAATCTGAAGATACCTTTCACGGGAAATATTTTGACGGCTATTGGCATTGTATTGTTGATTTCCGTTGCTCATATCTGGAAAGAAAAAGGATTGTTCTGGCGGTCGGGTATTGTCTGCGCCCTCATGAAATCCATATCGCCCAGCGCAGTGATCTTTGGTCCTATGATCGCCATTCTTACCGAAGCCCTTGCTATGGAGCTGGTAGTCCGCATTTTTCGCAGAAATATTTTTTCTTTTTTATTGGCAGGAATTTTTGCCATGGTGTCGAACCTGATTTTTATCATATTTAATTATGTTATAATTTATGGCACCAGCATCCTTGACCTTTATAAAAACCTGACAGAATTTGCCACAAGGCAATTGCATTTATCGGGTGATATTTATTGGATGCCTTTATTCCTGCTTATTTGTCTTTTTGTGTTTATGGGGCTTATCGCTGCCGTTTTCGGAATTTATATCGGCCGAAAAGCTGCTGCACAACCCGTAAAAACCGAAAGTCTTTCGGTGAAACAGGTGCTGGATATAAAATCAAAAAAACACGACACTTCCTTTGCTTTTTCATATTACTGGCTTGCTTTTAATATGGTGGCATTGATTGCTGTGCTGGCACTGATGAGTTTTACACCTTATTATTATTGGGTGTCAGCAGGATGTATAGTTTTGGCCGTGTGGTTTATTCGCTACAAACGCGCTCTCAGAATGCTTGCCAAGCCTACATTCTGGATTACATTTTTCCTGTTGACTATGATTTCTGCCTTTATTTTATACGAATTAAAAAATTCTGAAAAAGGATTTGTTGACGGCATCCTGATAGGATTAGAAATGAATTTCAGGGCTTTGGTTGTTATCATAGGATTTATGGCTATAGGCACAGAATTGAGAAACCCCGGATTCAGAAAAATATTTGTCAATTCGAGGTTTTGGCAGTTGCCGCTGGCGCTGGAGGTTGCCTTTGATACGCTACCCCTTATGATTGCCAACCTGCCCCGTGTCAGGGATGTTTTCAAAAAACCCGCGGCGATATTTCGCATACTGGTTGCCCAGGCCGATTTCTGGCTCGAAAAAACAGAGTTGAAATTAAATGACAGAAAAAATGTAATCATTATCAGTGGTTCGGAAAAAACAGGAAAATCCACATTGTTGCAAAAAATCGTGGAATGTCTTGAGATGAAACACCTTAAAGCAGGTGGGTTCCTGTCAACGTCGGTATTTGAAAACGGCCTGCACACGGGATATGACATTGTTGACCTGAAGGATTATTCAAAAAAGATTTTGTCCCGGATTTATGGCGATGAAACCATGGCTAAAGTAGGAACTTTTTATTTCAGACCTGATGGCATTGACTTTGGCAATGAGCTGTTAACATTGAAAAATTTAAGCCATGCCGATTTTGTTGTTATTGATGAAATAGGGCCATGGGAATTGAAAAACCAGGGATGGGCGAAGGGGTTGTCAAGCCTCGTCAGGTATTGGGAAAAACCAATAATTTTGGTAGTCCGCGAAAGCATTGTGGACAAAGTCATTGAAAACTGGTCGCTCAAAGAACCGCTGATAGCTGATTCAAAAAATTGCGATATAAATTTTATATGCAATCATGTAATTTCCATATTAAGATTGCAAAAAGTAGGAAGCTGATACGTTTTCAGATTATAAAATTCTAACCACGATTTTTCAAATATAAAATTTAGAACCAAAATAATAATTACTTTTGTTTTGGATATGCAAACAAATTCATATCGAATATCAGAAATTTTCAGTTTTGTTGGTGAAGGGTACTGTGATTATATATGGTGTCTTCTAAACTGAGCTATGACAAAAGGAAATAAATGAAAAATGAACAATAAAGATGGAAAATAAAATTAAACAAGTATTAGAAAAGTTTGGTATTAAAGAATTGAACGATGGCGTATGCACCGGCACCGAATGGTTTAAAACCGAGGGAGATGTTACGGTCTCTGTATCGCCTATAGACAATCGCGAAATAGCAAAAGTAAAGAATGCAACACTTAATGATTACGAGGCTGTCATGCAGAAAGCCGGAGAAGCTTTTAAAATATGGCGCGAGGTACCTGCTCCCCAGCGAGGTGAAATCGTACGACAGATAGGCCTGGCCTTGCGCGAAGCCAAAGAAGATCTGGGTTTTCTGGTTTCTCTTGAGATGGGAAAAATTCACCAGGAGGGTATGGGCGAAGTTCAGGAAATGATCGATATCTGTGATTTTTCAGTGGGGCAATCACGATTACTAAACGGGTTTACGATGCACTCGGAACGAAAAGATCATCGTGTTTACGACCAATATCATCCGCTGGGAATCGTGGGCTTAATCACGTCATTCAACTTTCCCGTGGCTGTTTGGGCATGGAACTCTATGCTGGCAGCCGTTTGCGGCGATGTGATTGTATGGAAGCCAAGTTCAAAAACGCCGCTATGCGCTATAGCTACTCAAAATATTATCGGCGGTGTTTTAAAAAAGAACAATATTCCTGAGGGTGTATTCAACATGATCATTGCAAAATCTTCGGTTCTCGGCGATAATTTTGTCGCCGATAAGAGAATCCCGCTGTTTTCAATTACCGGTTCCACCCGAGTGGGAAAACGAGCATGCAAAATTATTGGTGAGCGCCTTGGAAAATCTATCCTTGAATTAGGTGGCAACAATGCGGTAATCGTTTCTAAGTATGCCGACCTGAACATGGCCATTGCTTCCACGGTGTTTGGCGCTGTGGGTACCTGCGGGCAGCGTTGTACTTCGACAAGAAGAATAATAGTACATAAAAAGGTTTATAATGAAGTAAAATATAATCTTATCAGTGCTTACGAACAGATTCGGGAAAAAATCGGAAATCCGCTGAACGCTGAAACATTGGTGGGTCCTCTGGTTGATGAGAGTGCGGTAAATGCTTTCTTAAACGCTATAGAAGAAGTAAAAAAAGAAGGCGGAAAAGTGTTATATGGCGGCTATAAGATAGAAGATGAAAATAATATTTCCGGGAATTATGTGGTGCCGGCATTGGTAGAAGCCGAAAATCATTATAAAATAGTTCAGGAAGAAACTTTTGCACCGATCCTTTATCTTATAAAATACGATGGAGAAATAGAAGAAGCCATAGCAATCAATAACGATGTGCCACAGGGTTTGTCGTCTTCCATTTTTACCCTCAACATGAGGGAAGCAGAAAAATTCCTTGCCGATGCCGGCTCCGACTGTGGCCTGGCCAATGTCAACAGCGGTACATCGGGTGCAGAGATAGGCGGCGCCTTTGGCGGCGAAAAAGACACCGGAAGCGGGCGTGAATCAGGGTCTGACTCCTGGAAACAATACATGAGAAGACAAACCAATACCATTAATTATAGTAACGAACTGCCATTGGCACAAGGTATCAAATTTGAGTTTTAGCAATTATCTTATACAACTGGAATGACAAAAGATCGTGTTGCAGAAGCGCTCGAAATGTTTACAGCAGGTTTTCACTGTTCGCAATCCGTGTTCGCCGTGTTCAGCGAAGATTTCGGGGTGCCAAAAGAAACTGCCTTGAAGATTGCGTGCCCTTTTGGCGGAGGCCTGGGCGGATATGGCAGAACCTGTGGCGCCATTACCGGAGCCATGATGGTGCTTGGGCTGAGATATGGGTCAAGCGATCCGACTGATATTGAAACAAAGAGAATTTCGCGTGAAAAAACCCGTGCACTCATCGAAAGCTTTGAAAAGCAGCACTATTCCTGCAACTGCAATGACCTTGTGGGTTTTGACCGGAGCCAGCTCAGCGATGCCGACCTGATGCTAAAGCTGCCTGTTTTCCATAATACTTGTGGGAAATTTCTGGAGACTGTTGTTGCATATCTTGAAGAAGAACTTTAATAAATATCAATTTTAACAACCAATAATTAAAAGGAGAACATCTTATGAACCTTAGAAAAATGTGGCTCAATATTAACGGGGCAAATCGCTTATTAATTTGTAATCCTGAAAAGGATAGCCTTGCTGATGTAGTAAGGCGGATGGGCCTGACAGGTACCAAAGTGGGATGCGATGTTGGTGTTTGCGGGTCATGTTCAGTAATTTTAAACGGAAAACTGGTACGCTCCTGTACAAAAAAAATGAAAAACATCGATGAGTACAGCTCGGTTCTGACCATAGAAGGTATCGGTACTCCATTAAATCTTCATCCCATTCAGGCGGCGTGGATTCATGCCGGCGCAGTACAGTGCGGTTTTTGTGTCCCGGGCTTTATAGTTTCGACATACGCCCTGCTCCACGAAAATGTGAATCCCACACGCGAAGAAGTGCGCGACTGGTTTCAAAAAAATAAAAATGTTTGCCGTTGTACAGGTTATGTGCAGATTGTCGATGCAGTAATGCAGGCGGCAGCCGTGATGCGTGGAGAAAAAACCATGGATGACCTGTTGTTTAAAAAACCCGCTGATGGTGAATATTATGGTAAGCCGGTTCACCGCCCGTCAGCTTTGGCTAAAGTTTGCGGACTGGCAGATTATGGTGATGACCAGGAACTGAAAATGCCTTCCGAAAAATTGCATGTAGCTTTGGTTCAACCCCGAATAGCTCATCATGCCAGGATTTTGAAAATTGATATGGACGAAGCATTGAAAATGCCCGGCATTGTGAAAATAGTAACAGCGCAGGATATCAAAGATGCCGGTGGAACCAATATTATGGCTGAAGGACATTTTCACGAACGTACAACCATTGCTGTACCTACACGTAATGTGCTTTGTGAAGATAAAATAAATCGCTGGGGCGATGTTGTGGCACTAGTTTGTGCCGATACCAAAGACCGCGCCCGGGCTGCAGCTGCTAAAGTTAAAGTGGAAATTGAAAAACTTCCTGAGTATCTTGGATACCTCGATGCTGCCATGCCGGATGCAATGCGTATTCATGAAGATACACCTAATATTTTTGCCATGCAGCCGGTGCTTAAAGGTGCCGGGCTGGAAGCCCCGCAGAAGGTAGCAGAAATAATTGATAAATCTGATTTTAAAGCAGAGGGTAGTTTTTTCTCTACCCGTGAGCCGCACCTTTCCATCGAAGGAGACTCTGTTCAGGCTTATTTCGACGAAGACGGATACCTTGCTATTCAATGCAAATCACAAGGCGTATATTCATCCGTTGGGCGCATCGGTAATTCTGTTGGACACCCCAAAGATAAAATCAGGGTTATTTTGAACCCGACAGGAGCCAGCTTCGGCTGGTCAACCAATGCAGGTGACCTTTGCCTGGCAGCCGCTGCAGCCGTGGTAACTAAAATGCCTGTTGCCATGTCCATGAGTTACGAAGAACATCAGCATTTTTCAGGAAAACGCCGCCCATGCCATTCTAATGGTAAAGCAGCATGCGATAAAAACGGTAAACTTACAGCTGTTGAAATGGAATTTGGCGTTGATCAGGGCGCTTATACTTTTGGCGGTGATGATGTGATTACCAAACAGGTTCGTTTCGGTTTTTTCCCATATTCTATCCCGAATGTAGCGGGCCTTTCACGTATTGCCATCACCAATCATAATTTTGGAACGGCTTACCGCAGCTATGGTTCACCACAGGCTTATACCATGAGTGAAGCACTGATGGATATGCTGGCCGAAAAAGCAGGGATAGACCCCTTTGAATTCCGCTGGAGAAACATCGCCCGTGAAGGAGAAACGAATGTAAACAGTGTTCCTTTCAGGTTATATCCTATGGAAAAAATGATGGAAATGCTGAAGCCGTATTATGAAAAGGCCGTGAGAGAAGCTAAGGAAAAGGATACCCCCGAAGTCCGCAGAGGTGTTGGCCTGGCGTGGGGCGGATTTAATGTTTCAGAAGGCCCGACTGATAATGCTACAGTCAGGCTGCAGTTGAATCCTGACAATACTATAACCAAATTTGACACCTGGCAGGATCTCGGTCAGGGAGGCGACATTGGCTCGTTGATGGTTGCCCTGGAAGCCCTCAAACCATTAAAACTGACTCCGGAGCAGATTAAACTCGTGCAGAGCGATACCAAAGAATGCCCTGACAGCGGAATGTCGGCAGGAAGCCGCTCCCATTACATGAATGGCCATGCAACAATAATTGCGGCAGAAAAATTAATGGCAGCCATGAAGAAACCGGATGGCACTTTCAGAAACTATGATGAAATGGTAAAAGAGAACATTCCAACCGTGTATGAAGGAAAATTTTCAAATATCGTTACTCCAGGACTGAGCCGTCTTGACCCCAATACCGGTATTGGCGATCCCACACCAGCATTCACCTATGCGCTTAATATGGCAGAAGTTGCTGTTGATACCAAAACGGGAAAGACTACAGTCACCCGCTTTGTGTGTGTCTCCGATGTCGGCAAGATTGGAAATAAAGATGCAGTGGATGGACAGGCATACGGCGGTATTTCGCATAGTATCGGATTTGCACTTTCGGAAGATTACGAAGATGTAAAAAAACATACCAACATAGCTTCCAGCGGCGTACCATACATTAAGGACATTCCCGATGAAATCATTTTATTATACCACGAGAGTGACGATAAAACCGGGCCTTTCGGCTCTTCGGGAGCTTCGGAAGCATTTCAGGCATCAGGCCATGTGGCTGTGATCAATGCTATCTATAATGCCTGCGGCGTCAGAATCTATGAATTGCCGGCAACTAAGGAAAAAGTAAAGGCCGGTTTGGAAATTCTGGCAAAAGGCGGTAAGATAGAACCTCCAAAAAAATATTACCTTGGCCCGGATATGTATGATGAATTGGAAAATATTCTGGCTAATCCTGTGCCTTATGGCGGAATAGATTATTTTAAACCTCTTGGAGGGGCAGGAGAAAGATTTTTCTAAACCTTTATTATGGCTTACTCACACGAGTTAGTTACCGATTGTTTACAATTTGAACGGGCATTCTGCACTGCAGAATGCCCGTTCAATCTTGATATCCGCGATTTTGCCGGCAAATTGCAGCAGGGGCGGTTTAATGTAGCTTATAAAACATATCAGAATGTGGTTGGATTCCCGGGTATTGTTACCGCATTATGCCCCGAACCTTGCAAAAAGGTTTGTCCTATGAAAGATGCCGGCGGGCCAATTTCTTTAAAGTGGCTTGAAAAGGCTTCTATGGATCATGCCCGCAATAAAGAACCTGACCAATACAACATGCCGCCGAAGAATAAAAAAATCGCCATCATCGGCGCAGGAATAAGCGGACTGGCATGTGCATTAAGGCTTTCCACAAAAAAGTATCCTGTCACTGTCTTTGAAAAATCTGATCGTATTGGAGGCCATCTTTATGATTTGCTGGATCCTGAAATATTTCTTGAAGATATTAAACTTCAATTCAAATATGAAATCTACCAGCTATACACGGACACAGAAATAACGGATATTGATGTGCTGGATTTTGACGCTATATATATAGCCACCGGAAAAAACGGAAATGATTTCGGCCTTTCAAAAGGAAGTGAAGGCCTTTATGCCACTTCAAGGCAGGGCGTTTTTATAGGCGGTTCAATCACCGGTGCGGACACGATGAAAGCAATTGCCCATGGCCTGAACGTTTCGAATGCCATCGAAGCATACCTGAAAATCGGGAAAATGAGTTTCGGCGAAGAAATTTCAGGCACTACACGGCTTAAGCCCGAAGCTATACGCAAAATACCCAAAGACCCTATCATACCTGCCGACGGCTGTGCATATTCAAAAGATGAAGCGATAGCAGAGGCAAAACGCTGCCTGAAATGTTGTTGCGATGCCTGTGTGCATTATTCACCCCTGATGAATTATTTTCAGAAATTTCCAAGGCGTATCACCGAAGAGGTCGAGATTACCATACATCCCAGTTCGCTGGATGGCAACGCCACACTGGCAACCCGGCTTATTTCAACCTGCAACCATTGCGGACTTTGCAAAGAAGTGTGCCCGGTTGGTATTGATGTGGGTGAGTTTCTCCTGAAGAGCCACCGCACCATGCATGAAACAGGTAAAATGCCCTGGGCATTCCACGAATTTTATCTCAGGGATATGGAATTTTCCAATGGCGAAGCTGGCCTTGTGAAAGCGCCTCATGGGTATGACAAGTGCCGGTTTATGTTTTTTCCGGGCTGCCAGTTGGGAGCTTCCGATATGCGATATGTTTCAGAGAGTTACAACTATATGACAAAGTATTTTCCGGATACTGCCTTGATGCTTCGATGCTGTGGTGCGCCTGCCGATTGGGCCGGCGATGAAAAGATTCACAGCGGGGTTATTGATGCTATCAAAGCCGATTGGAGCAGACTCGGGAAACCCACGGCTGTATTTGCCTGTCCTATGTGCAAGCAAATGTTCGGAAAGTACCTTCCCGAGATACAGGGCAGGTTCCTGTATGAATTTTTTATTGAAACTGAAACAAAGCCGGTGGTCAAATATAATAGCAGTAAGGCTTCGGTGTACGATCCTTGTGCAAGCCGTTATGAACCTGACCTCCAGCAGATCATTAGAAATATAGCCAGCAATGCCGGCTTTATTTTAGAGCCGCTGGTGATGGAAAAAAATATGGCCGAATGTTGCAGCTATGGCGGGCAGGTGGCAATTGCACACCCCCCATACGTAAATTACAATGTGGAAAAAAGGATCAGGCAAAACGACAATCCTTATATTACCTATTGCTCGAATTGCAGGGATATTTTTACTAAAGCAGGAAAACAATGCTGGCACATCCTTGATATTATGTTTGGGCTTAACCGCGAGCATGAGAAAATACTAACTATTTCGGAACGGAGACAAAACCGGCTGCACCTCAAGCAACAACTACTGAAAGAATATTGGAATGAAACATTTCTTATGGAAAATAACAAAAAGCAACTGATCATTTCTCCTGAACTCAGGGAAAAATTAAATAAAGAAATGATCTTAGAAACAGATATCTTTACCGTAATTGAATATTGCGAACAGAGTGGACAAAAACTGTTGGATTCAGAAGCCGGCACATACGCGGGCCACAGACAAATAGGAAATATGACCTTCTGGGTGGAATACCGCATAATGCAGGATGGTTCGTATGAATTGCTGAAAGGTTACTGCCATAGGATGAAAATTGAGGATAATTGAGATGGAAGAAAAAAAGAAACTGATATGTTGCAAATGCCATAAAGAATTGGAACTGAAGAAGACGGATTTTACCTACCTGGGACATAGTTTTTTCACCGAGTTGCCGCGGTGCCCTGAATGCGGCGCAGTATACATTTCAGAAGAGCTTGTAAAAGGCCGCATTTCGGATGTGGAGATGCAGCTTGAGGATAAATAGTATGAATAACGCAAAGATACTGAATAAAACATGGAGCCTTTGCCCTGTATGCCTGAAACGCATACCGGCAGAAAGAGTAAAAAAAGGGAAGAAAGTTTTTTTAATAAAAACCTGTGAAGAACATGGACCTTTTGAAGCACTTATCTGGGGAGGATTCTCCGAAATAGATACCTGGCTGGGCGGTAAGGAAAAGCCCTGGACAAAAGATCCCCAATGTCCCGATAATTGCGGACTGTGCCCCGATCATCAGCAGAAAACATGTTGTATCATTGTAAATGTTACAGCTAACTGTAACCTGAATTGCCGTTTCTGTGTGGCGGATCATGAAAACATAAAGGAGCCCTCGTTTGAAGAAATCATAGAATCACTTTCTAAAATCATTGAAAAAGATAAAACCCTAATTCAGTTAAGCGGAGGAGAACCAACTATACGCGAAGACCTTCCTATGATTATCAAGGAAGCAAAGAAAGTCGGTGCAAAATATGTTCAGCTTAATTCAAACGGGATACGCCTTGGTGAAGACAAAGATTATGTAAAAGAACTTGCTGAAGCAGGCTTGTCTTTTGTGTTCATGCAGTTTGACGGCACTGAAGATGCGATGCACGAATATATCCGGAACAGGCCGCTCCTGAAAATTAAGCAACAGGCCATCGAGAATTGTGCTGCATATAACCTTGGCGTAACCCTGGTACCGACGATTGTTCGTGGTGTTAACTCGCAAAATATCGGAAATATCATTCGCTATGCTATAGAGCGAGTACCGGTTGTGCGTGGCGTACATTTTCAGCCTGTGACTTATATGGGCCGTATACCAGGTATCCCAAGTGATGTTAATCGTTTCACACTAGATGAACTGGTGTTTGAAATCCAACTACAAACGGATGGGCTTATTAAAGCCGAACATCTGCTGCCGTCAGGTTGCGATCATCCGCTTTGCGGGTTTCACGGCGATTTTGTGGTGGAGAAAGATCAGGTCTTACCGTTGTTGAGCAATAAAAGTACTGGTAGTAGTTGTTGTTGCGGCAGCGTGCCGGCGGAAAAAAACAGGGAATTTGTCGGACGCCGATGGCTAAGGCCTGTGCCGGATGCAGAGATGGATTCGTGTTGTGGCGACCTTCATGATATGGAGTATTTTCTTAAACGTGTCAAAACAAACGGTTTTACAATAACGGCTATGGCATTTCAGGATGCAGGGAACATTGATCTTGCCCGCCTGCAGCAATGCAGTCTCCATGTTTATGATAAGGGGCGTATAGTACCTTTTTGCTCATACAACCTTACGGCATGGAAGAAGTAAAAAATAAATATGACGAACTGAAACGTCCGGGGGGATATGAAATTACCGACAGGGCACTGTCTGTTTGCATGTTTCCAAAAGGCTCAAAAATATTGGACATTGGTTGTGGAAGCGGGGCAACCACGCGGTATCTGACAACAAAATATAATTTAGATACTTTCGGTATGGATATCAACTGCGAAATGGAATCAAATGATGAGAACCTACTGCGGGCTTCTGCCGAAAAGATACCTTTTGAAACAACATCAATGGATGGTGTGTTTATGGAATGTAGTTTTTCGCTAATGAATGATCAGGAGAAAGTATTGCAGGAGTGCCATCGCGTATTAAAAACAAATGGGCAGATGGTTATTTCTGATATGTATGCGCGGGGCGAGGCAGCACGTTTTGATGGATGCATGGGACACATTGACACAAGAGAGCATATCATTTATTTGCTTGAAACTAATGGCTTTGAAGTTGCGTTTTTTGAGGACTTCTCATTTCACTTGCAAACTTTGTGGGGTCAAATGATCTTTGAAAAAGGAGCATCATCATTCTACTGTGAATTAAAAACCGATAAGGAAACATTGAAACGTGTCAAATGTGGATATTTCCTTCTTGTCGCATCAAAAATTAATGAGCAATGATTTCTCCCGTTGAAACTTGGGTTGCAGAGAAAACCGGCCTTAAGGAAAACCTTAATGCTGAAACCATGCAATGTTGGCAGCAGAAAAAGTTGCAGGAATTATTGGAGTATGTGAGTATAAGATCCGGATATTACAAAGGAAGAATTAATTGCGGCATGCAGTTGACAGAGATTCCTTTTACCACTCCTTCGGACCTTGTGCGCGATCCGTTGTCATTTTTATGTATACCACAGCATGAAGTAGCCCGTGTGACCACCCTTTCAAATTCCGGCACTACCAGGGAACGGAAACGGATTTTCTTCTCGAAAAAAGATCTTCAAAACACCAAAGACTTTTTTGCAGCCGGAATGAAGATTATGACAAACAGGGGAGACCATGCCTGCATCCTGATTTCGAACCGGACCGAGAACAGCCTCGGAAGTCTTCTTCGCGAAAGCCTGATGCAGATTGGTGTTACCGCACATATTCCGGGAATTATTAAATCAGCCGCTGATGCGATAGCTACTGCGCGTAATGCAGATTGTATTATCGGAATGCCCGCTGAGTTGCTATACATGAGCCGTATTGACCAATCGCTGCGGCCCAAAAGCGTTTTGCTTGCTGCAGATATAGCCCCGCAAGTTGTAATTAACAGCATTAGGGAAACATGGCGTTGTGAAGTTTATACACACTACGGGCATACGGAGTTCGGCTATGGTTGCGCCGTTGATTGTACCAGTCATAATGGCTTGCACCTGCGCCATGCCGACAATATTTTTGAAGTGATTAATCCCGCAACGCTCTTGCCTGTGCTACACTGGCAAACGGGCGAAATAGTAATTACAACCCTTGCAAACGAAGCAATGCCACTGATCCGTTACAGAACCGGACAATTGACACATCTCAATAATTCACCGTGCAAATGCGGGTCAACACTGCCTCGTTTTGAAAAAATTATCGGACGGCTTTACGATATTATTATACTAAGCAATGGCGCTTCAATTAACATTCATACTCTGGACGAATTGCTTTTTTTAAATCCAAATGTAAAGAGTTATAAACCTACGTTCATCAAAGAAAATAATGCTGAAAAACTGCATCTGTTGGTTGATTCTGTTGGCAAAATTGATACCCACAAGCTGGCAGCAAACCTTCCGAAATGTCTTTCGTTAGGTATTACTTATGGGAGCTATGATCCGTTTACCAATAGAGGAAAAAGGCGCCTGCATAGTGCATGAAAAATGCGGTGCATTGCAATTAGCATCCCCGGTGTATCGCAAGCATGTCGGTCAAAATGGAGAATCCTGTCTCCGTCTTTCCGGCTCCTGGGCCAATGATAGTAAGATCACCAAGCATATCGGTGGTAAAGGTCAGCGCATTTTTGGCGCCCATGACACCGGCTAAGGGATGCGATAATTCTACCATCTCGGGGTTTACCGAACCGACAACCTTGTTGCCTTTCTTTTCCACACAACCGATGAGTTTCCAACGCTTGCCTTCTTTTTTTGCTTTTTCAATATCACCCAGAGTTATGCCGGTAATTCCCTTACAGGCAATATCGTTGAAATTTAGGGGGACGCCCATCACCACATTGGCCAAAATACAAACTTTTCCTCTGGCATCGTATCCTTCCACATCGCCTGTGGGATCGGCTTCAGCATAACCCAGATCCTGCGCCACTTTCAGCACTGAGGCATAGTCCATACCTTTTTCCATCTCGGTAAGCATATAGTTGGTTGTACCATTCAGTATGCCTTTGATTTTGCTTATTTCGCATCCGGCCAGGGGGCCTTTGCTAAGGTTGATAACCGGTGTGCCGGAAACCACGGTGCCTTCAATCATAAACTTTACCCCGTTTCTTTTGGCCAGCTTGCTAAACTCCTGATATTTCAACGCAGCAGGACCTTTGTTGCTGGTTATTACATGCTTTTTTGACGACAACGCGGCCTTAACATGACTAAGGGCAGGGCCGCTGGTTTTCAGGTCGGTGTATGTGAGTTCACAAACAATATCCGCATTACAACTTTTAATCAGCGATAAATTGTCTTTGGTACTGAGATCTTTTGAAAATTTCTTTTTTGCCTTCGCTGTTTTCAGCAGGTAAGTAGTATCAAGGCCTTTGGGGTTGTAACAATTTCCATAAAAAAAATCTGCAACCGCCACCAGATCATAATCAAATTTGAAATTATCTTTCAGATATTCCTTTTTTTTAAGAAGTATCTCGGCGATACCTTGTCCGACAGTACCGAAGCCAATAAGAGCAATTTTGTGTTTCATGGAAAAATTTTTAACAAACCTACATAATAAAATGTTACCGGCAACAGTGAAAAATAATATTGATATGCAATTTGTCTATAAAAAATTCTTGTTTATTTCTTCCATTCCTTTTTTTATAATAATTTTGAAACAGATTGCTGATATACTAAAGTGCCTCTAAAAAACTACAAAATCCTGCGCTTTTCGAATTCAGCAAATCGATTTTTAAAAAATTTAATTATGGCCGACGTAGCTTTTATTATTGACGGAAGGAAAAAAGATCAGGATTTACTTTTTCAAACTTATGAAACATATTTCGGACAGGAAAATCGGGTGAAAAGTTTTATCACCACGCATGCCCAACATGGTATTCGATTGGCAGAAGTTGCCCTGCAGCAGGGGTTTACCCATGTAATAAGTGTTGGTGGCGATGGCTGCCTGCATGAAGTAGTTAATGGCATGCTTAAGGCAAAAAAACATCTCACCGAAGAACAATGGCTGAAGATTCGTTTGGGCGTTTTACCAAAAGGATCGGGTAATGATTTTGTAAGAACCGTTGCCGTACCGGAAAATGCACAAAGCCTTCTTGGGGCTATCCAAAACGACAAAACCAGGCTTATTGATGTTTGTTCTGCCACTTACGAATCTGTGGCTGGAGGCGAGGAAAGCCGCTACATGGCTAATGTTGCCGATGTGGGTATGGGTGCCGTGGTGGTACAAAAGCAAAGTGCCTATTCAAAACGATTGAGCGCGTTTTTTAATTACCAGCGGGCAATTATTGGTACGTTTTTTACCTATAAGAAAAATCATATAAAGGTAACAGCCGACAGTTTTACTTATGAAGGCAACGTCATGGATTTTGTTATAAATAACGGCAAGTATTTTGGCAATGGTATTGGCATTGCGCCCGATGCTCTTCCTGACGATGGATTGCTATCGGTAACATTGCTGGGAGATATTTCCATCCTTGATTACCTCAGACAATTACCAAAAGCGCGAAAATGCAAGAAAATAATTCATCCTGAAATACATTACCACTCGGCCCGGGAACTTTCCATTGAGTCGTTGTCGGGCAAGGCGCCTTTTGAAATCGACGGTGAGTTTGTTGGATACACACCGGTAAAAGTCTCTATAGAGCCCGCGGCATTGCGGGTGCTGGTGGTTTGATGTTATACCAAATTGTATTTCCGACCGGTATTACTTTATCAGATGCAGAATTTTTGTTTTCAGGTCTGAGTTTTTCATAATGCCCGAAAAATTTTCACTGCCTCTTCCTATTGCCCATATACCCACCGGTGCCGCCGTATGCTCATCCGTTGTCCAACCTATCTGGGCATCTTCCTGTATCTTTTTAAGACTTTCTTTATCAGTAAAGATGTATGATTTCTTTTGTTGCAGCAGCTTGCGGATGTATAAAGCGTATTTGTTTGATTTCACAGCGCCGTATTCATCTTGTCCGCTGCCCAGCGACAAGCCTCCGGTTTCATGATCGGCAGTAACAAGTATTAAGGTGTTTTTCGGATGCTTCAGGTAAAATTCATAAGCTTTTTTTATGGCTTCATTAAAGGCATTCACTTCGTGTATAGCTGCAAGGGCATCGTTGTCGTGGCTTGCCCAGTCGATTTTGCCGCCTTCTACCATGATAAAAAATCCCTTATCGTTGAACAAAAAATTTTGTGCCTTTTCGGTGTATTTAGCTAATTGCATTTTATATTCCGGGAAATCCAGAGCAAATGGCAGGGAGTTTCTCTCTTCCGGATACACGTTTTTCAGCGCTGTCTGCCTGTTGCGGATTGCAGTGTCTATAATGACTACGTGGTGAAAGGAGGCGGCATTGTCGGCTGTCAGTTGCGCTTCTTCGTAAACCAACTGATAATTATTCTCTGTCATGTTATGCACTACGGCATTGAAATCTCTGTAAATTTTTTTTGTGGTATCTGCATTGCCAAACTGGAAGCCGCCACCGGCAAAAAATTCAAACCCGCTCTCAATTATTCCATGACTGATGTTATCATAGTTTCTGCGTGTGGGCTCGTGGACGTAAAAACTAGCCGGTGTTGCATGGTTTAGCGGCACAGAGGTGATAATGCCCACTTTGAATTTTTTTTCTTTGTGCAGGTATTCAGCAATACTTTCCAGAGGCTTTCCCTGGTATTCGCCAATCATGCCGTAATTAGTCCGCTCACCGCAAGCCAGGGCTGTGCCACCGGCGCCTGAATCGGTAATTTTGTTGCTGTCGGCACAATCGGTCTTTACAAGGCCAAACGACCAATGACCATTCATAAAAATAAGCGGTTCTGATTTGGTAAGCTCGTTATATTTTTCGGTGAGGAAAACATGATTGGAGCCCATGCCGTCGCCAATAAACAAAAAAACATATTTTAATTTTCCTGAGCTTTGTGCAGTAGATTCAGAAAAAAGGAGGAATACAGCAAGTAAGGTCAGTACAAGGGTTAGCAACTTTTTCATAAAGGCCGGTTTATTTTGTCAAAAGTACGGGTATTTTTGATTATGATAGCTTCTTAAGCAAATATTTCCGCACATACTACACGGCATGTGAAGGCATGGGCACTTTTTCGGCATTGCCTTTTGGATTTGTGTACTCAAAAATATTTCAACAATTAAATATTTCACAATATTTTTTGTTATATTTACACTAAAAATAAATATTATAATTATGGCAACAGAAGAAACAAACAAAACCAACGAAGAACCCAAGGAAGAGCCTAAAAAAGAAGAAAGTTTCTGGGAAAAACTTAAAGACAAGGCTGAAGATGCCTGGGAAAAGGTTGAAGATGCCGCTGAAAAAATTGGCGACAAAGCCGAGGATGTCTGGGAAAAAGTAGAAGATAAAGCCGAAGATGTCTGGGAAAAAACCAAAGATAAAACAGGCGATACTATCGAAAAAACCGGCGACAAGGCAGAGGATGTTTGGGATAAGACTAAAGATAAAGCTACAGACATTTGGAACAAAGGCATGGACAAAATCGGAGGCGCTGCCGAAGACCTGAAGATAAAAAAAGATGAACCTGCCGATGCCGGTAAGGATCCTGAAACGCCGCCCAGCGAGACTCCTCAGTCCGGCTCTGGCGAGGAAAAACCACATGTCTGACAGGTTTAGTATTGGTTAAGGCTGTCAGTAGCTTTCGGAGTGCACGGGCAAAAGCACCACTGGACAATTTAAATCCGGTCTCGGTAGTAAACAGCCACAGGGCTATCGCCATGATTGTCTGATAGGTTGTGGCTATTTTCGCTTGTGCTCCTGATGTGTATTGTGTCCAGTGTATCCCGGATGAATCAAAATGTATAAAATCTTATAGTATCACCTCAGCAGGGTAACCGTGCCTTTCAGTTTAAACATTTCGCCAGTGATACTATGGTAGATGATGTAGTAAATATATATTCCCAATTCGCAGTTTTTATCATTCCTCTTGCCATCCCATCCTTTGTTCACATCCCGGGTATCGAATTGTATATATCCCCAACGGTCGTAAATATAAAATTCATATCTATTTTCATCCAGGCCACTGATGAGGGGTTTAAAAGTCTCATTCAGACCATCCTCGTCAGGCGTGAAGGCATTAGGAATATAAACAATAATCTCAGGATAAACTATCACCCTGCGGGTGATGGTATCAAAGCAGCTTTGGCTGCTCGCAACAATTAGCTGCACCAGGTATGTACCTGAGTCCGAATAAATATGTGTCGGATTTTGTATGTCCGAGTAGTTGCCGTTGTATGAGGCGGGATCGCCAAAATCCCAGCTCCAGCCGATAGCATTATTAGACAAATCGATAAAATCCATCTCCGGGTTATCAGAAAAGGCCACTTCAGGATTGTTATAAAAATCGGCATGGGGCCTGATAAACGCCTTTACTGTATCTACGGCAGTGACAGGACATCCGTCGTTGGTATGAGCACGCAGGTAAACACCAAAAGCTCCATTATGCATGTATTTATGCTTGGGGTGGGAAAGGGTTGAAGTATTGTCAACAGAAGAAAGATCGCCGAAATTCCACATAAATGTAGTGGTATCAAGAGGGCCCACAGGTCCATAGCCAAATTGAACATCCAGAGGACTGCAGCCTTCCTTTGGCAGAGCGGTGATTACCAGTTCGGGGACATAATAAATGCCAACGGTAACAGTTGCTGTGCCCATGCATCCATCCGGATTTTGGCCGGTAACGGTATAGGTTGTGGTGTTTGCCGGTGAGGCGATTACGTTAGATCCGCTGACTGACGACAAAGTGCTGTCGGGAGCCCAGGAAAACGTACTGGCGCCATTAGCCATCAGTAGTATTGTGTTATCGGCACAGATAAAAGGATTGTTGGGTGTTATCGTAATATTTAAAAACCCGCTGACGACAATCTGTGTGGTATCCGTATTGCTGCATCCGCTAACCGGATTGGTAAAGCTGTACGTAATCGTATGGATGCCGATACCGGCAACAGCAGGGTCGAACAGGCCGCCGGCAACGCCATTTCCGGAATAGGTACCACCGGCAGGAGAAGCCTGTACTAGGGTAAAGGCCGGAGAAGTGTGACATAACTGGGGCATGGCTGAGAAAGTTATTACCGGTAAAGGATTAACCGTGATGGTAAAAGATGATGGTGTCCCCACACAGGAATTTGCTTCAGGTGTTACGGTGATAGTTGATGTTACCGGCTGGGTACCCGGATTATTCGCCGTAAAAGGAAGTATGTCTCCTGTTCCGCTGGCAGCCAATCCTATTGCAGTGTCAGAATTGGTCCAGGAATAGGTGGTCCCCGTCGTAGGGCTAGAAAACGAAGCTGCCGGAACACTGCTCCCATGGCAGGTAGTGATATTGGCTGGCACATTTACAGTTGGCGAAGGATTTACCGTGATGGTATAAGTGGAAGGCGTGCCAACACATCCGTTGACAGTCGGCGTTACAGTGATATTTGCCGAAACCGGGGCCGTTCCGCTATTGGTAGCGGTAAATGTTGGTATATTGCCTGAGCCACTGCCGGGCAGGCCTATAGAAGTATTTGAATTTGTCCACCCGAAAGTACCACCTGCAGGTGTGCTTACAAAGTTTGCTGAAGGCACCGTTGCAAAATTGCACACCGTGATATTGGCAGGGATAGTCACGGTAGGAGTGGGATTAACAGTGATGGTGTATGTGGACGGAGTACCCTGGCAGTTGTTAACTGTGGCCGTAACACTGATGGTGGCAGTAATAGGAGTAGATCCCGTGTTGGTGGCTGTAAATGCAGGTATATTGCCGCTGCCGCTTGCACCTAACCCTATGGCAGTATTGGAATTGCTCCACGAAAAAGTTCCCCCTGAAGGGATACTGGAAAAATTTGTAGCACTCACTTGTGAATTATTACAAACGGTGATATTGGCGGGAACCGTTACCGTGGGTGTGGGATTTACGGTTATGGTATAAGATGATTGTGGCCCTGTACAGCCATTCAACGATGGGGTGACTGTAATGTTGGTATTAATAGTTACTGACCCGGTATTGGTGGCTGTAAAGGATGCTATATTTCCGGAGCCGCCCGCTGGCAGGCCAATGGCGATATTGGAGTTGGTCCAGGTATAAGTGGCGCCGGCAGGATTGCTTGAAAAACTTGTGGCAGCAATAATGTCATTGTTGCATACAGTAATATTGGCAGGGACAGTCACCGTTGGCAAGGGGTTAATGGTAACATTGGCCGTGGCACTGGCAGCGGCACATCCACCCGCTGCAGCCAGGCTGTTGGTAACGGTGTAGGTTCCGGCAGTGCTGGCAGCCAGGTTAATCTGGCCTGTGGCAGCATTAATAAAAACCAGTCCTGATGGAGTGGCACTAAAGGTTCCTGTTATCGATCCCGGACTAAGCGTGGGGAAGGGATTGGCTGCATTCTGACAATAAGGACCATTGTATCCGAATGCCGCAGAGGGAGGCGCAGTAATTGTAATAGTATTGGCACTACTCGATGGGCAAATACCGTTGGTGGTAAAGGTTATGGTATAGGTATTTACTGCACTGGCACTGAGGTCTATCTGGCCTGTGGAAGCATTGAGAAATACCAGCCCGGGAGGCGAGGCGGTAAAAGTACCTGTGGACCCTCCTGTGATGTTGGCCACGGGATCGGTGCCGGTCTGACAATATGTGGATGAAAGATAATTGAAGGCGGGGTTGTCGGGAGGATTGGTTGTAACCACAACACTGGCGGTGTTTGAACATCCATAAAGGTCGGTGACGGTAACGTAATACGTGCCGGCTGCGAGATTGGAAGCCGTGGCGGTGGTGGAGCCCGATGGTGACCAAAGATAGTCATAGGGTACAAAACCATTGGAAGCTGTTACAGAAGCAGTGCCATTGTTTTGTCCTGAACAGGTTTCCTGAGTCGAATTGGTGGTAAGAGTCAGCGGATTCCCGATGGTAACCATTACATTGCCTACCGCTGTGCTATTGCATATATCGGTAACCGTCACATAATACATGGTAGGCGTAGCAGGGTCAACCACCACGGAGGCCGTGTTTCCGGCGCCCACGCTCCATTGATAGGTATATGCCGGAGGAGTGATACCTCCTGAAACGGTGGCGCTGATGGTTACCGGTAACCCACTGCAGGAATAGACATCGGGAGTGGTGGTAACGCTGAGCGGGTTATTGTTGCGTATGAGGATAACCACCATATCGGTGGTTCCGCAAACACTGTTGGTATAGGTAATAGTAACAGTTTCAGTACCTTCAGCTATGCCGTCGGCAATGGGAGTGATGGTTACGGTGTAGCTATCCTGGCCTGTGGGAATCACAAAGTTGTTTGGAATGTCCAGGTAATCAACTCCTTCAATAGCCGTCCCGCCAATGGTATGGTTGATTGTTACCGGAGAGGTGGCAGGATTGGCCAAATGAAAAGTTACAACGGCATTGTTACATCCTTCAACAGCTATCGTATCTACACTTGAAGAAAAGGCTGTGGTATGCGACACGGCATTGGAAGTAAAACTGTTTTCTTCGAGAAAGACACCTGAATCAAAAGCGGAGTCGCCGGCATCGCCGATGGCTAATTTGATATGATAAGTCTGGCAGGGCTGAACCAAACACCATGCTGTGTATATATAGGTTAGCCGGTCGTATTGAAGGTAAACACCGCTGTTTAACCACGAGTAGGTAGCTCCTGCATTACATACGTTATTGATGGTAACATAGTTGGCTGGATTGTTTGGCATTACCGCAATATTTTTGGCATTACCGGTAAATGGCCCAGTAATTCCGGGGCCGCTGATAAAAAAGCCAAAAGCATCGTTATATGATGAGTTGCAGAATTCGTCAAATTCTTCGGAGCCATAAACATACCTGAATTTGATAGTGTCCGACAGGGGAATAAAATCAAACTCCAATACAGCTTTATCATAGATGGTAGATGTTACCAGCGACTGTAGATCAGGGTCGGAGCCGCTGCCCGTTCCTACGCCCGAGCTGCCTGAAGAGTTAGGCCCGATAGCATCGGCAGCGTTGCCCGAAGCAAGTATTATGCCTCCTGTAAAGCCTAATTGAGTGGTGGCGCCACCGGCAGTGGTAAAGTTACCTACCTGATTTGAATTGATAAGTGCTGCCGAGCCGTTGAATGTGGCATTGCTCACGGTAACCCCGCTGCCTACCAGCACCTGTTGAACCAGCTGAAGCGGGGTTAATCCTATAGCGGCGCCCTGAGCAACTGCTAATTGAGCCTGGGCATGCTGCTCAGTTTTTAGCGACAACCCAATTGTTATCAAAAATACAATGATAAGCGTATATTTTTTTTCCATTGGAATAGGTTTTTGTCGTCATAGAAAATAACTTTTTTTAAGCGTTAAATATACGAAATAAATCAGCCAAATGCAATATCAAAGGACTACTTTTTATCTACAAACATATAAACGCAATAAAAGTGCATTTTATGAGTGAAAACAATAAATATATATTAATTCTGCCTGATAAAATATTTTTTCAACTTACAATTTCTTTTTCCTGTTATCTTGGTGATCAGATAAAAAAAATGTAGAATGGAAAACTACGCCAGGCGACAAGTACAATAATATTTCCCCCGCGTCTTCGTATCAGGAAATGAGGCTATCGTAAAAGTTTTGGTGCACCTTTGCAATAAGAACCTTTGCCTGAACCAATTAGAAACACCACATTCGCCTGACCACAAAGCCAGGTGCATATTCATTTTTATCAGTGTAGCGGGCTGAACCGGCTTAACACAAATTTGCGTTAAAACGCGTAGGTCACACCGGCCATCATATTAATCCCGTATGCACGGTAGTTGTTCCAGGTATAATACTTGATGTTGGCGATGTTGTTGACGTTGATAAAGGCCGATAAAATTTTGGAGTAGCGGTATTCGAAGCCCAGGCTTACATCGGCGTATCCTTTGAAAGTCTTTTTTCCGGCTTCAATTCCCAAATCTGTTCTTTTAAAAGTCTTGGTATAAATATGCGAACGCCCGGTAACACCTGCCGTTATGATGAATTTGTCGCGGATATTGTACCAAAAGTCCACATAAGCATCAAAGATGGGTTTGTGCCAGGCCTTAAGCTCGTTGTCCATTTTGTAATGATAAAAGTTGCCGCCGACCAGCACTTTGAATTTTTCATCTTTGTGGTAAACAAATTCACCCCTCACATTGAGCAGGCGGGCGCTATCGTGGATTACATTGAACTTGTTGCGAAATACCAGGGTAGTATCGGTAACGTAAAGCGGGAGGTTTTTGATGCGCGAATAAGACACGGCTGCAGAAAAATTCATGGTTTTGCTGATATCGCTTTTTATGCCTCCGAAAATATCATAGGTTGTACTGGTGTATGAGAGCGGGATGTAGGAATTGATATATGGATTTTCGCTGATGGTGCTGTAGAAGTTGTTTTGTTGCAGGTGGCCCTTGATGCCTGCAAAAACTATCAGGATATTCTTCACAATGTTGAACTGTACGTCGGCGATAGGGTAGAAGTACAACTTGGCATTGTTGGCGGCCGATATCGAAATATCTACACCAAGATTGAAATTAAAACCTTTGAAAGTTGTTTTTATGTATGGTTTTAATGAGATGAGCCCGGCATTTTTTTCATACAGTGAATCCTGGTCGAAACAATATTTTACCTGGGCCTGCAGGCCAACAAACTGTGAGCTGGTGATTTTAAACAAATGAAGGTCTTTGTTTATGTCGGCAGTAAAATCAATTGCATTTTCAGAGGTTTTGTAATAATCGTTCAGAAAATAGTATTTAAAACCTGCCGAATAATTTAGTTTCAGTGAATCGGGATGGTGTATGGTCTTAAAGTACACGTCAGCATTGATCAAATTGAAACGTTGTTTGTAAAGGTCTCTGTCGAGCGGCAGCACGGAGATGATATCGGGATAATCTCCGGGTTTGAATCCATAATAGTGGTACACATTTCTTTTGTAACCAATGCCTCCGCCTAGTTCATGCTGCTTAAAAAATTTCTTTCCGTAAAACTCAGCCAGATTTTCACTGTTACCCGGGTAGGCCCAGTCTTTGAATTTTCCCAGGTAAGAATGGTGTTTCAGGTGTCCGCCAACTGAATAGGAACGAGAGTAGGTATTGTTTACAAAAAACTCTCCGTAAGGTGAAGTATAATTTCCGAAACCGGCTTTTACCAGAAATTTGTACAGCTTAGCCAGGTTGATGTCGCCAACCCGTGCGGGTTTTATGGGATCGGTAGTATAGGTGGTGGGGTATTTGCGGGTGAGTGTCTGGTACGACATCCTGGGAGTAACAAAAATGGTGTCGGGATGCACCGGTTGCACGTTGATTTTGTTGGCGTCGGAAATTGTGGGCTGGTAAGGGGCTATTACCGTTACTTTTTCATCATAGGGTTTTTGTGCCTGCAGGGTGCCGCAAACGATGGCAATCAGCATGACGGCGACTATATATTTTGGTGTTTTCATGATGTGTTTGTTCATTTTATTGTTGTGTTTCATGAAATTTGTTTTCTATTTTATTTCGTTGAGCAGGGGGCCTGGCTCGTTCTGAATTTTCAGCAACTCTTCCGCTTTCTTTTGTTCTTCAATTTTTTCGGCCTCAAGGATGGCGTTGAGTTTTTCTTCAGCAATCTTGATCAGGTCGGCGCCTTCGTAATTGTCGATGATGCTTTTCAGGGTGTATTTTGCCTGGTGGCGGTTGCCTGTCTTCACATAGTTGTCGGCAAGCAGTATAAAGGCTTTGGCAACCCAATAATCATAGGAGGGTACCTGATTTATCAGGTCGAAGGCCACTTTTTCCGATGCTTCCGTAAGGTTTTGCAGGTAATATATTTCTGCAATACTATATTTGGCTTCGGCGCAGGATTCGCTTTTCGACAGTTTGGTAACCGTTTCAAATTCGGTGAGTGCCAGGGTAGTGTCTTTTGAGGCAAGCGCCGATTTGGCAATGGTAAGATGGGCTTCCACCATCAGGTCTTCGGGTAGTTTATCGGCAAGCAAAAGTTTTTGCGAAGCACTGATAGCCGTGGAATACAGGTTGAGCAGGTAGGTGCAACGCATTTGCCCTGTCTGTGCTGTCAGAATATTTTCTTTATACTCGGCATATTTTTCCAGGTCGGTATAGTTAGTCAGGGCGGCTTCGTAGTTTTTCCTGCTAAAGTTGATGGCGGCAGCATTCAGCAAGGATTTCTCGGTGAACTTGGTTCTGGGTTTGTCAATGACAAAGTTGTAGTTTTGCAGCGCTTCGTCGGTAAGTTTGGCACGATACTGACATTCGGCAAGGTAAAAATGTGCGTCAATCAGGTAGGCACCATTGGGGAATTTTGTGATATAATCTTTAAATCCCGCCATGGCATTGTCGCAGTCGTTACGCATATAACGATTTTCAAGGGCAATGTACGTGATAGAGTCCTGTTCGGCATTGGATACCGCAGCAAAAGGAAGGTCTTTGACGTACACAAAGAAATCTTCCACGCGGTCCATATCAACATAAACGTTGCGAATGCTCACCAGTGCTTCTTTCGATTCGGGGGTGCCCGGAAAATCACTGACCACTTTTTTGAGTACCTGCAAAGCCTGTTCGTCTTTTTGTTCATTATAATAAATCATCCCTTTTTTCAGCAAGGCCTGGCTGACATAGCCCGAGTTGGGATATTCCCGTGTGAGCATATCATAATAGTCAATGGCTTTGCCGTTGTTGTTCAGGTTTTGATAGGTATTGGCCAGTTCATAGATGGCGGAGACACGGTAGTTTGATTTTGGGTATTTGTCGATGAGCGACATCATGGATGAAGCTTTAGTTTCGAGTTTGGAAGAAGCACCCTGTGCCAGAGCTTTCTGATAAAGGGCATAGTCGGCATCAACCAGGTTCATCTGTAAACTTTTATCGTAATTTTCGATGGCATTGGCGAAATCCTTGTTCATAAAATAGCAGTCGCCGGTGCGGTTATATGCATCATTGATGATTCGGGGTGTTGCATTTTTGGCTTCCGCAGTAAATTTTTTGAAGTTCGACAGGGCAGATGTATAACTGGCTTTTTTGAAATACGAATAACCCAGTCCATAATACGAATTGAGGTACGGTTCGTTGCCGAAAGCTCCGGTGGTGGATTGCAAGAGCTGATAATTGTAAATGGCCGAATCGAATTTTTGCTGACGGTAATAGGCTTCTGCTGTCCAATAATAGGTTTGAATTTCGTATTCGGTGATGATGGGGTATTTATTTGATTGGGCTAACATGGCGATGGCTTCATTGTATTCATTGTTATTGAAAAGCTCTATTCCGCGCAGGTAAGCGATTTTTTGGTAGGCCTTGTTGAGTTTGTTATCACGTTTTTTGATTTTTTCCAACGATGACAGGGCGTCTTTGTAGTTTCTGGTGGTAAGGTATATGTTCGATAAATACTCATAGGCTTCATCGAGGTTTTCCGATTCGGGGTACTTTTCAATGTATTCATTAAAGACATTCACGGCCTCGTTGTATGGGTTGAAAGCCGTTTCATAGGCCAGTTTGGCGTAACTGAACATGGCATTTTCCTGCAGTTGTTTGTCTGCATCCATTTTGTAGGCCGAGGCAAACATATTCATGGCAAATTGTTTTTGGCCGGTGGCGAGGTAGCATTGTGCCTGGTGATAACAGGCCAGTTGCGAAAGGGAGTCATTTTCCGCGGTGCTGATTTTTTTGAAATTTTCTATCGCTTTGCCATATTCTTCTGCTTTGTAGTAGGTGTAAGCAATCATATAATGATCTTTACGCAGGAGTGGCGCCGTGTTTTTTTGCAAAAACATTTCGAGGTAGGGCAGGGCTTCCTTGTAGCGTTCGGTATGGTAATAGGCCTCGGCGGCAATGCGTGCAATTTCGGGAGTTCTTTTGCTGTTACCTGCAGAATCGAGCAGGACAGGAGCCAGGGCGATGATTTCGTCGTACTTTTGTTGAAAATAATAGATTTGAATCATGTAAAAGGGCGCTATTTTGCTGTAGTTCTCGTCGTTAAGCAACTTGCTGAAAGCTTTGAGCGCACTTTCGTAATTTTTTTCGGTATAGGCAATATGCGCGTAATAGTAGTTGGCCGGCGCCGTATATTTGGATTCTTTGTCGATGATTTCAAAAAATGATTTCTTGGCATTGGCGTAATCCTGTTGCATAAAGTAGCTGTAGCCGGTTTTGAAGTGATAGTCGGCGGTTTCCTCTCCGTTCAACTGAAGGATATCGGTTTTTTCATAGGCCTGCAAGGCGCTCCCATATTTTTTGCCGGTAAAATAATAGCCTGCCAGCTCATAGTAGCCGCGATTTACCTTTGGATTTTCGGGATAATCTTTGATGAAAGCCATCATGAGGTTTTCGGCATCGGCATTATACAGCCGTAATGCGCACAGTGCCTCATAATAAAGGGCGTTGGCGCGCATCTCCACCGGATAATCGCGGGTATCGGCCAGCATTTTAAAGTTTTCCTGCGCCGCACCGTATTTTTCTTTGTTAAACAGCTCAACGGCGTCGCGGTATTGAACGATAGGCGACCGATAGTTGCTTGTCTTTTGGCCATACACCAGGTGTGCACCCGTGAGCATACTCACACAGCCGATGGTAAGAAAGATTTTTTTCAGCATAACAACATACTTTTTAATTTGTATCCTGTTGATAATTAAACACTTATATACTATTATCCTTTGTACTGCGAAATTATTATTAAATAAAGAGTGGCAAACCGGCGGGATGCCATAATTATCAACAGCGGAAGTTTAATAACTTTGAAGTAAAAAGGACTTGTTTTAACGATAAAACCCGGATATAAAACGACGGAAACGCCGGTTTATTCTTCCTGCAAATGCTTATAATGCTGTACTACAAAATTCAGTTCGTTGTACGAAATTTCCTCGCCCAGGGCATGTTTGATTTCGCCCAACGATTTTTTTTCGTCAGCGCTTAACATGGTCAGCACTTTTTTGATTTTTTCTTCGTCCACAAAGGCTTTGACATCCAGGATGCCGCGGCCTACGAAATGCGCCAGGTGCCCTTCGATAGTGGTGATCGAAAAACCGCGTTCTTTGGCAATCTCTGCAATGCTTTTACCTGCCTGGTAAAGATCAAGGCTGACATTTCGTGAGGGATTTTTTTCTTTCTTTGCCTTGACGGGAATTTCAATCTGTTCGGCCACTACATCATGATCGCGGCAATATTCCAGTATCAGGGATATTATTTCCGGGCCATAAATTTCTGATTTTACTTTACCGATACCTTTTATGGTTTTCAGCGCTTGCAGGGTGGTGGGGAGTTTATTGACCAGCTCGGTGATCGTTTTTTGTGGCAGTATCTGATACACCGGAAGGTTATTTTCTTCGGCAAGGTTATTACGCCATTGTTTTAATGCCTGATACAGGACAGGGTGTTTACTTTGTGCGGAAGCGACCGGCTGAGAGGCAGCTTTATATTTTGGCGGCCTGAAATCCATTTCTGCATCGCTTCTTTGACGTAAATAAGAGAGTGTATCAAAGCCTTCATGGGTATTTTTAATACAGGAGTATTTGATAAATGTCTCTTTTTGTAATTTTTCCAATGATTCAGCCAGGTCTTTTTTGATGGCCTTGTTATCGGTGTCGAAAAAGATAGTATTCAGATAATCAGAGAGTTTTGTTTTTATATTGGTAGAAAAATACTGCGAAGCTTTCCTGATACGCTCCTGCAGGGCAGGATTTTCCTGCGGCAGGACGTCTTGCTGCATGATGTACCGCAGTTGTTGTTTAAATTTTTCAGCTACCTGCAACAGGTCGGTGTCAAAAAGTTTTCTTTTTTCTTCCAGGTCAATAACTTTGGAAGCTTCCAGCACGTGGGCGTTTTCGCGAATAAGTTTCAACAGATCATCAAAGCGGTATTTCAGTAAGTTGAAATCAAAAAGTTCGATGATCAGGTCTTGCTGGAAGATTTTCCGGGCTTCCCGGAGTTTTTCGGGACCCGGCTCGTTTTGCCTCACATCTTCGGTGTATTCAGCCACCAGTGTATCGGTTTTGATGCCGGCCACCGAGATGGGCGTACTTAACACAATACCTTCAAAAGTGCGGCAGCGGCTCAGCGCCACATATACCTGGCCAAAGGCAAAGGCGGCATGGGCATCGATAATCACCTTGTCGAAAGTGAGGCCCTGGCTCTTGTGTATGGTGATGGCCCAGGCCAGCCGCAGCGGTATTTGCGAAAAAGTGCCTATCACTTTTTCGTCAATCTCGCGGGTATCTTCGTTAAGGGAGTATCTTACGTTTTCCCATGCTACTTTGCATACCTCTATCTCCTCGTTATCCGACGGGCATTTTACAAAAACCACATTGTCTTCCATACGGGTTATTTTTCCGATTTTCCCGTTGTAGTAAAGCTTTTCCGGCGACGGGTCGTTTTTTATGAACATCACCTGCGAGCCGACTTTCAGTTCGAGCTTTTCGTCGGTGGGAAAATCATTGGGTGAAAATTCCCCTTCAATGTCGGCATCAAAAAACTGTGAAACATCTTTCAGTTCATCGAGCTTTGCCTGGTTAATGCTGTTGGCGCCGGCGTTATGGGTGGTAAGGGTGATATAGCCATCTTCGTCTTTGGCCCTGAAACCGGGTATGTGGCGGGTATTGATTTCGGCGATGGTGGCTGTATCTGTTTGGTTGTCGCGTACTTTGTTGAGCAGGCCGATAAAATGTTTATCCGTTTGCCTGAAAATTTCTTTGAGTTCGATACTGACATGTTGCGATTTTTTTAGAGCAAAACTGTCGAAAAAATATATGCTGTCGTAAAATTCTTTAAGGATATTCCACTCATCGTCTTTTATAACCGGTGTAAGTTGGTGCAGATCGCCAATCATCAGCAGTTGCACGCCTCCAAAGGGTTTCGATCTGTTGCGGTACCTTCGCAATACTTCATCCACGGCATCGAGGATATCGGCGCGTACCATGCTGATTTCGTCAATTACCAGCAGGTCGATACACTTGATGAGTTTTATTTTGTTACGGCTGAATTTATGCTTATATCCTTCAGCGCTGGCGTCTGCTTTTTTTGCTCTCAATACCTCAGGGATAGCAGGGGCGAAGTTCAGTTGAAAAAAGGAATGAATGGTAACACCGCCGGCATTGATGGCGGCAACACCCGTGGGGGCAACAACAACCATGCGCTTCGGGGTGATCTTTTTCAGGTTGTGCAAAAAAGTGGTTTTGCCGGTACCGGCTCTTCCGGTGATAAAGATGTTTTTGTTGGTATATTGAACAAATTCTGCGGCGAGTCTCAGTTGTTCATTTTCTCGGTATTCCATTATGTATTAATTTGTTGCAATTGGTTGTGCGATCTCTAATCGTGCCAACAATTGTATGTGCTAACAATTGCAAAAGTAGGGAATAATTTGTTTATATTTAAAAAAAATAAATAAATCATTATGGCAAAATAATATTCCGGCCTTCTGATAAAATAAAAAAAACCGGACGTTTTCGCCCGGTTTTTCCAAAAAAATTACTTGCTTATTCCTCTAATTTTTTTTGTTTGCTGCGTATGCGGTATGCCATAAGCAAACCCATGCCGCCGAAGATGAGTATCATGCCGCTGTAAATGGCTCCCACCAACCCGCCATCACGCGAATATTCAGTAAATTCTTCCGTAACGGTGGGCATGTTCTCCAGCTCTTCATCTATTTCCTTTTCAACAACTGCTTCTTCCGACTCGCTAACAGTATCCTTGGTGATGACCAGTGTTTTTGATGACGAATCGCTTGTTGTTTTCACAGGTAAGTTATTCAAAATTACTTTCAGCTTTTCAGGTGAAGTGGTCTTGGTTACCTGATGAGGTTCTTTGGGGATCAACTGCACAATGATAATTGACAACACTATTCCGATACCGACACCAATGGACAGCAGCGCAAAACGCAACGTGCCAAAACGGTCTGTTTTCTTTTTATTGACCGGCTCCAGGCCTTTTTCAATCATTGCCATACGTTCGTCATTCTCGTATTTACGCAAAAAGACCAGCGTAGTGAAAAGTCCGAGGAATAATGTAATTGGTACTAATACTCCAAAAAATGTTTCCATGTTGTGTAAGTTTTAATTGGTTTTGTCAATATGACGACACGTTCTTCATTCCGGTTACAAAAGTACGCAAAATTTTTTTTGATTTCTTGTACATCGTTGATTTTCTATATTTTGTGATAATGTATTCTTTCAAAATTAATGAAATATTTGCGTCGTATTGCATTTTTTTTGTAAATTTAAACAATTGTTGAGAAAATTTGTAACCATTTCATTAAACCTGGCGTCTATTTGTTTAGTGTTATGAACGAGGAAGAAAAAATTATAATTGATAAATGTCTGGAAGGGGATACTGTTGCCTTCAGAAAGTTGGTGGATTTATACCGAAATTTTGCGTTTACTCTGGCCGTGAGGATAACAAAAAACGAAGAAGATGCCGAAGAAGTAACGCAGGATGCCTTTTTGAAAGCCTATATCGCCCTCAAAAATTTTAAAGGAGAGTCGAAATTCAGCACATGGTTTTATAAAATAGTTTTAAATTTGGCGATGACAAAAGTAAGACGCAGAAAACCGGCACATCAGAACATTGACGATATTCATATGGTGTTGACAAATGATGACGAACCTGTGCGCAAGGCCGATCGTACTTATTATGTGGAAAAAGCTATCAGCACACTGCCCGAAGATGAAGCCGCCATTGTTACCTTATTTTATATGGAAGACCAGTCCTTGAGCGATATTTCTGAAATGGTTAACCTGAGTTTGTCCAATACCAAAGTTAAATTGTTCAGGGCGCGCATAAAAATGGCAGAAGTTTTAAAAAATGAATTAAAAGAAAACGTATATTCGCTGTTATGAAACACTTATCAGAACAGACTATCCTTGAGCTTGCCGACGGCTTGCTTACGCCTGCAGAGCAATCAGCAGCCGAAGCTCATATAACATCATGCAGCGCATGCCGCGAGCAGTATGATTTATTCAAATCGTTAGAAATACTATTGTCGGCAGAAAACGTGCGAAAAGCCCCGCCGGCCATCACCGACAGGGTTATGCAGCAGGTGGAGCTTCACAACCGCATTATGGCACGCAAGGCGCAAAGCAGAAAAACACTGATAAAGTTTACAGTGATTATGTCGGTGTTTATTCTTGCTCTGGGCGTACTGGCGTTTATGTCGGGAGCGGTAATTACCTTTCAGACACCGGCTTGGGTAACCACCATACGTGAATTTTTCGACAACCTGCAAATTCCCAAAATCAATCCGCTATACGTATTCATCATACTGCCGGTGGTTTTTCTGCTGTTTGCCGAATTGGTGGTGAATCGGATTTCCAGGCATCGGTTTGCCTGAAAAACTAACTGTCTTACTGATTGAGGTTTAGCAAATAATATTGCTCATGTTCAATTAGCCATTGTTTGCGCCACAGGCCGCCGGCATAGCCTGTCATGGCTCCGTTTTTGCCTATTACCCGGTGGCAGGGAATGATTATAGCAAGTTTGTTCCGGCCAACCGCATTTCCAACGGCACGGACAATTTTTTTGTTTTTTATTTTTATAGCTACTTTTTCATAACTTCTTAGGTTCCCGAACGGAATTTTACCCACTTCGCTCCATACCTGCTGTTGAAAGTCGGTACCCTGCTGCTCAAAAGGAATCGAAAATTTTTTCCTTTTACCTGTAAAGTACTCCTGTAGCTGGTTAGCACATATTTTCAGCAAGGGTGCAGAAGATTGCCTGATTTCACGGTCCTGATCAATAAAACTTATTGCTGTAATAAATTTATTTCTCTCTTCAATGAGAATATTTCCAATGGGTGATTTAAATATCAGATACCTGGATTCTTCCATTACTGTAGAATTGGTGAAACTTCTAGTTTGAATAATATAATCCCAGAGAACTCGATGTGACTTTGCAGATATGTGCCTGTAGTGTTGTACCCCTCTCGGTTGGCGGTGCGTCTTTGGTAACAGTCCTGTTGGGCCCGACATTGTAAAACGAAATTTTTTCGGTTTTCCACGTTGAGCCATCCAGCAGAATATAATTTACATATACCCCGACTTCATTAACGGAATAGGGCAGACTGTTGGTAAGGGTAACTGTCGGATCTACAATGATATTAAAAGGTCCGTTCGACCAGTTGGGCCTGGCAAAAACATGTTTTCTCCAGTTGGTGCGGTATGCCGCTTTTTGTTCTTCTTCTTTTTGCTGGTCGGCGGTAAGGTTATTCTCTTTTTTAGAATCGGTTATGGCATTTTTACTTTTTCCATCATTTTTTCCTGATGAAGTTTCTGATGCGGTACCGGCTACTGCCGTATCGGTCTGAACCGCAACAGAATCCACAGTAGATGACGTTCCTTTATTTGTATTACAGGATTTGAAAAAAAGAAAAATAATTAATGCAGTAATAAGTATAGCACCAAGGCTGGCTCCAACAATGATCCACACCAGGCCTTTTCTTTTCTTTTTTTGGGGAACTGGCGCTGCCGGAACTTTCGGCGTAAAAGGTGGCGGAATATTCACGTTTTTTGGAAGAGGCGGGGGCACAGCAGCAAACAAAGATTTAAGCTCATCTAATTCTCCGGCAGCTTTCCAGGTTTCCATGCCCTCGCACCACACCAGACTGTCCCGTGTAAGTTTACTGTTTTTCAATTGTTCAAAATCAAAGGGACCTTGCTGGTTTTGCCCGTCGTGAAAATAATATTGCTTCATATAGATGGATTTAATTATTAATTTATTATGACTAGTACACTACTTAATCGAAATGAGTCAAAGCGAAATTTGATAATGGTTATGCCCAAAAAGTAATTGTATGAGTTCCATGTGCAAATGCATAATCAAACTTTTTACTGATACAGTATCGGTGTTCAAATATATAACAAAAATCTTAAAAAAGCCATTTTCATACATTTACCATACATTTTTTTATAAAAATATGGAAGGAAGCAGACAAAAAAAAGGCCGGCAGTTTGCTGCCGACCTTTTTTAAATCTTGTTGAAATTATTATTCAACCACGATTTTCCGGATAACATTCACGTCTCTTCCGGTGAGATGTAAATAATACACTCCTTTGCCAAATTCAGAAATATTAACAGGCAGAGTCATATTGTCCGAATCGATAGTAATTGTTTTATTTAAAACTTCCTGACCGGTAAGAGAATAAATAGTCATATTAATTTTCCCCGAAACAAGCTGGTTTATAATCAAATTGAAAGAACCATGGTTGGGGTTTGGCGAACAAATTATATTGTTACCGGACAAATTATCATCTATACCTCCGACAGAGATCGTAATATTTTGAGTTATTGAGTCGGCTCCGCAGTCGTTATAGGCTACCAGAGTAACAGCATAGGTTCCTGAAGTGGGGTAGGTGTGCGAAGCGTTGGTGTTGGGGCTGGTGGTGCCATCGCCGAATTTCCATAAGTAGCTAAGGGCGCCGGTGGAAGTGTTGGTAAAAGAAACCGCGGCCCCGTTAGAAGTATAGCTAAAGGCAGGAACAGGCATGATGCAATCGAAAATATGAATATCGTCAATGGCAATACCTTCTTCGGGTGTCATGGCAAACTGGCCGGGCATATAATGTATTCTGAGTTTTACACCGCTTTGGTTGGCGCAGTTATCCAGAAGATGGGCTTTGTAAACCCAACCTGCCGAGCTGCCTGTCCATGCATTGGTGCCGGTTAATCCGGCTGAATACCAGTCGGTAGTTTCGTTGGGGCCGACCACAAACCAGTTCACGCCGCCGTCAATAGAAGCTTCCAGGACGGCAGTTGCGCCCATCATCATCATAGTTTCGTGCCAAACATATAACTCAATAGTGGGGCTGCTGTATCCTGTAAAATCAAGGCAGGGGCTTATCAGGTACGATTCTTCGCCGCTGAGGGTGTTGCCGGTAAGGTTGGTCTTCCATGCTTTGGTAGGCGAATGGGCGGAGTTTATTACTGGTGATGCAGGAACACCCCATGCCCACGATGAGGTGCCTTCGGTGTACCACCCGCCATCGTTGGCTTCAAAATTTTCGGTGTAGGGAAACGTATTGATACCTGCACTGTTGGTTATCGTTACGGTAATTGTGTCATTGGTGTTGTCTTCGTCGTTGGTTAAACCTGTGGTAACTTTAAAAACATAAGCACCGGGAGCTGACAGGTCGGCAGTTTGGCTAAAACTGTGAAACAGGGTTTCATTATAATATATTGGAGTGTTGATGGTATCCGTAACCCATTGTCCGCCGTTAATCTGATAACTGATCGGGAAATGACTTTGTGCATTTTGTCCGAAATTGGAATAATATACGCCAACAAATTCGTGGTTCGTCATATTGCAGCCGTTAACAGGTGAATACAAATTGGTAACACCCAGGTCGTTTACCGGTGCTTCGTGGATATAGATATCATCAATGGCTACTCCTTCGCAAATAGTAGCGTAGGGGCCATAGTAATACAGGCGTAGGCGGACATTGGGCTCGCCTCCGGCCGAATCAAGCGTGTGGCGTACATGTGTCCAGTCCGAAAGGTTGCCACTCCAGCCATATTGCGTATTATACCAGTTGGCATCAAACATGGTTCCCACGCGCGTCCAGGTAGCTCCGCTGTCGATGGATACCTGCAGGATGATACTATCCATGCCCGGTGCCATGGAGGCCGTATTATACCATATGTTGAACTCAACTACAGGCATGGTGAGTGTAGTGAAATCAAAACATGGGCCCAGAAGGTTCGACATTTCAAGCATATTGGCATTGGTGGTCAGGTTGGTTACCCAACATTTGTCAGGGGAGGCTGCATGGTTGATAATGGGTTTTGCCGGTGTCCCCCATGCCCATGAAGAGTTTAATCCGCCGCTTACCCAACCTCCGTCGCTGGTTTCAAAATCTTCCAGATAAGGAAAGGCGCTGATGCCGAGCATATTATTTATGGTAATGGCGGTGGTGTCGTTGGTAAGATCAGCATCGCCCACAAGGCTGGTGAAGCATTTGATATCATATTGCTGGACCGCGCTTAGGTTGGCTGGTGTAGTAAAGGTATATTGCAGCGATGCTCCGGGGTTGATGGCAGAAGTTACCATTTCCGGCGTAGCATTAACACCGTTAATGGAAAATCCTATGTTGAAATTGCTCTGTACGGCAGTGCCGAGATTTTCGATAGTAACCTGCATGTGTTCGTTGTTGGTTAGTCCGCAGGAAGTGCCCGGATATAGAATTTCGGTGATGCTCAGGTCGTTGGCCGGAGCCTGGTAAATATGAATATTATCAACGGCTACGCCGTCGGACTGGCTGAGGAGACTACCATAGAAATAAATCCTTAGTTTGGCGTTGGGGTTGCCGTTG
>Ga0209604_1000033_pt1 | contig 117501 bp, 117 predicted proteins | sample AD_UKC097_MetaG_FD_184405 | JGI IMG/M metagenome (GOLD analysis project Ga0209604, IMG submission 184405) | Active sludge microbial communities of municipal wastewater-treating anaerobic digesters from USA - AD_UKC097_MetaG (SPAdes) (version 2) | ecosystem: Engineered > Bioreactor > Anaerobic...
AATCATTAGCTGACGGAGCACGCGAAGGCGGCTTAAAATTCTAATCAGTATGGCATACGGAATAAAGAGAGTAAAGAACAGCGATCTTGAACTTACCGACAGGCTGGTAAGCATCCAGAGAGTAACCAAAGTAACCAAGGGAGGACGCACCTTCAGCTTCTCAGCCATCGTCGTTGTGGGTGATGAGAAAGGTATCGTGGGTCACGGTCTCGGTAAGGCAAGTGAAGTAACCACCGCCATCGCAAAGGGCATTGAGGACGCCAAGAAAAACCTCATAAAGGTACCGGTGCACAAAGGCACCATTCCCCATGAGCAGTACGGTAAGTTCGGCGGAGCCTATGTCTTTATCAAGCCTGCCACCGAAGGTACAGGTATCAAGGCCGGTGGTGCAATGCGCGCCGTGCTTGAGAGCGTGGGAGTGAAGAACGTGCTCGCCAAGTCAAAGGGCTCATCAAACCCGCACAACCTTGTGAAGGCTACCATTGCCGCCCTGCTCGAACTTCGCGATGCCAGCACAGTGGCAGACCACAGGGGCGTTACCCTCGAAAAAGTGTTTAACGGTTAGTAATATTGAAGTATCATGGCAAAAATCAAGGTAACCCAGATTAAAAGCAAGATAGGCCAGCCCGAGTCACAGAAGAAGATCCTCACGGCACTGGGTATCAGAAAGATGCACCAGACTGTTGAGCACGAAGACACACCCCAGATCATGGGTATGGTAAACAAACTGAAACACCTGGTGAAGGTGGAGAAACTCTAAGATATTAACAGCATTATATATTTCGCTATGGATTTAAGCAATTTGAAACCGGCCCCCGGATCAGTCAAGAGAGAGAAGCGCATCGGACGAGGTGAGGGATCAGGTCACGGAGGAACATCAACCCGCGGACACAAAGGGGCCAAGTCACGCTCCGGCTACAGCAGGAAGATTGGCTTCGAAGGAGGCCAGATGCCACTCCAGAGAAGAGTGCCGAAATCAGGGTTTAAAAACCTCAACCGCGTTGACTACAAAGCAATCAACCTCAGTACACTTGAGGCTCTGGCAACAAAGCTTGACACGGACCGCATTGATTTTGAGACTCTGCTGACAGCAGGGCTGGTCAACAAAAATGCACTTGTGAAGATACTGGGCAAGGGTACCCTTACCAGGAAGCTTGAGGTTCATGCCCACGCTTTCAGCAAATCGGCACAGGCAGCAATCGAAGCAATTCAGGGAACCGCAGTTAAACTGTAAGGCATGAAATTCATTCAGACCATTAAGAACATTTTCAAGATCGAGGATCTGAGAGCCAGGATAATCTTTACCCTTGGCATCGTTGCACTCTACCGTCTGGGCAAATATATCACCCTCCCGGGAGTCGATCCATCCATGCTTGATAACCTGAGAAGCCAGACCTCCTCGGGTATTATGGGGCTGCTTGACATGTTCTCGGGCGGGGCCTTCTCACAGGCCTCCATCTTTGCCCTGGGGATCATGCCCTACATCTCCGCCTCAATCGTTATCCAGCTGCTCGGCATAGTCTTCCCCTACTTCCAGAAACTTCAGAAGGAGGGTGAGAGCGGCAGGCGTAAGATGAACCAGTATACACGGTACCTTACCGTATTTATCCTGATACTTCAGGCTCCGACTTACCTGGCAAACCTTCATGCAATATTGCCCCCGGAAGCATTTGTCCTGCAGGGCTGGTTCTTCAGGGTCTCATCGGTGATCATATTGACCGCCGGAACAATATTTGTCATGTGGCTCGGTGAGAAAATCACCGACAAGGGTATCGGAAACGGTATCTCGCTGATTATCATGGTTGGTATTATAGCCCGTTTCCCGGTGGCAATCATCTTTGAGACAGGATCACGCATGAACGGCTCGGGCGGACTTGTAGCCCTGCTCATTGAGATTGTATTCCTCTTTGTAGTGATACTTGGTTCAGTGCTCCTGGTACAGGGCACCCGCCGCATACCCGTCCAGTATGCAAGACGCATCGTGGGCAACAAACAGTATGGCGGCGTAAGACAATATATTCCCCTTAAGGTGAACGCAGCCGGCGTTATGCCTATCATCTTCGCCCAGGCGATCATGATGCTGCCGGTGATATTCGCCGGTTTCAGGGAATCAGGCTCGGGATTCGTCGTTGCATTTACAAATATGTACGGATTCTGGTATAACCTGGTGACAGCAATTCTCATCATCCTCTTCACCTACTTCTACACCGCCGTTACCATTAACCCGGTGCAGATGGCTGAAGACATGAAGAAGAACGGTGGTTTCATTCCCGGCATCAAACCGGGACGCAAGACGGTTGAGTTCCTTGATACCATCATGTCACGAATCACCCTTCCGGGTTCAATATTCCTCGCAATAATAGCCATCCTCCCTGCCTTTGCCGTGAACTTCGGCATCAGTGGTGAGTTTGCACAGTTCTTCGGCGGCACCTCGCTCCTCATTCTCGTGGGCGTTGTGCTTGATACTCTCCAGCAGATCGAAAGTCATCTGCTCATGCGCCACTATGACGGCCTTATGAAATCAGGCCGCGTTAAGGGCAGGACCGGAGCCGTGACGGCTATTTAATGCGATTTCGTTCTTTGATGATCTATATTAAGACGGATGCAGAAGTAGAGTTACTGAGAGAAGCCAACCAGCTGGTCTCAAAAACTCTTGCGGAAGTAGCCGTGCATATCAGGCCGGGGGTGACAACCCTCCGTCTTGACGCGATAGCTGAGGAGTTCATCCGTTCACACGGTGCACTCCCTGCCTTCAAGGGATATGCCGGATTTCCGAACACCCTCTGCACATCTGTAAATGATGAGGTGGTACACGGGATACCGTCAGACTATGCACTCAGGGAGGGCGACATAATATCAGTCGACTGCGGGGTGATACTGAACGGCTGGTATGGAGACAGCGCCTTCACCTTCCCGGTGGGAGAGGTGAGGCCTGAAATACTGCGTCTTCTCGATTTCACCAGGGCCTCTCTTGAGGAGGGCGTGAAGCAGGCTGTCGCCGGCAACCGCGTGGGAGACATTTCGCACGCAGTGCAGACAAAGGCTGAAGGCGGAGGTTACTCCGTGGTGCGCACGCTGGTGGGACACGGAATCGGGAAGCACCTTCATGAGGGCCCCGAGGTGCCTAACTTCGGGAGACGCGGCTCTGGCACGAGACTTGAAAGGAATGTGGTCATATGCATAGAACCGATGATCAATATGGGTACCAAAAACACACGCACTGACAGTGACGGGTGGACAGTCAGAACAGGTGACGGCAAACCGTCGGCACATTTTGAATATGCTGTTGCGGTCAGGGAGGGAAAACCCGACCTGCTCACAACATTTGAATATATAGAGGAAGTATTAACAAAGAGGTAAGTATATGGCCAAACAACCATCAATAGAGATTGACGGAACGATCATCGAGGCGCTCTCAAACGCGATGTTCAGGGTCAGGCTCGAAAACGGACATATCATCACCGCCCATATCTCCGGGAAGATGAGGATGCACTATATTAAAATCCTCCCCGGTGACAAGGTGAAGGTTGAAATGTCGCCCTATGACCTTACCAAAGGAAGAATAACGTTCAGATTTAAATAGAAAATAAAACTGCGATGAAAGTAAGAGCATCAGTGAAAAAGCGCTCAGCCGACTGCAAGATTGTAAGGCGTAACGGGCGTCTGTATGTGATAAATAAGAAAAATCCCAAGTTCAAGCAGAGACAGGGATAAATTTGATTAACTTTGCACTTCAAATTTAAAGAGGTATATGGCACGTATTAATGGGGTAGACCTACCAAGGAACAAGCAGGGCGAAGTAGCTCTCACCTACATCTATGGCGTCGGACGCAGCACTGCTCAGAAGGTGCTTGACAAAGCCGGCGTTGACCGTCAAATGAAGGTAGAGGAATGGAATGACGATAACATCAATGCTATCCGTCAGATCCTCTCTGAGAATTACAAGCTGGAGGGTGAGCTTCGTTCCGAAACGCAGCTTAACATCAAGCGACTGATGGATATCGGTTGCTATCGCGGCATTCGTCACCGCATCGGGCTGCCGGTAAGGGGCCAGAGCACGAAGAACAATGCCCGCACCCGCAAAGGACGCAAGAAGACCGTGGCAAACAAGAAAAAAGCTACTAAATAAGTAATATATGGCAAAGAAGACTGGGACATTAAAGAAGAAGGTCGTTAAGGTTGAACCCGTGGGACAGGCTCACGTTCATTCGTCATTCAACAATATCATCATAAGCCTTACAAACAGCACCGGCCAGGTTATATCCTGGGCCTCGGCAGGCAAGATGGGATTCAAGGGTTCAAAGAAGAACACCCCCTATGCCGCGCAGATGGCAGCTGAAGAGTGCACCAAGGTCGCTTTTGAACTTGGCCTCCGCAAGGTGAAGGTTTACGTCAAGGGACCCGGCTCAGGCCGTGAGTCAGCCATCCGTGCCATATCAAACAGCGGCGTGGAAGTGACTGAAATCGTCGACGTTACACCAATGCCTCACAACGGATGCCGTCCGCCTTCACGCAGAAGGGTTTAAAAGGCTCATATTAACATTTTTCAAAACGATAAACATTTCATTCAATGGCAAGATATACAGGACCCAGATCAAGAATCGCCAGGAAATTCGGAGAGCCTATTTTCGGCCCTGACAAATACCTCGACAGGAAGAATTTCCCTCCCGGCCAGCACGGTCTGACCAAAAAAAGAAAAAAGACATCGGAATACGGTGTACAGCTGCGCGAAAAACAGAAGGTGAAATATACCTACGGCCTGCTTGAACGCCAGTTCCGCAATACCTTCGAGAAAGCAGTGGCTGCCTCCGGAGTGACCGGTTTGGTTCTCCTCCAGTTGTTGGAATCACGTCTTGACAACGTGGTTTACCGCCTCGGCATTGCTCCCTCAAGACCGGCAGCACGCCAGCTGGTGTCTCACCGTCATATCACAATCAACGGCAACGTCGTTAATATACCATCAATGATGCTTCGCCCCGGCGATATCATCGGCGTCAGGGAAAAATCAAAATCACTCGAAATCATTACCGAATGCCTCGGCGCAAACCGCCGTTCCAAACTGGCCTGGCTCGAGTGGGATGACACACAGATGGCCGGAAAATACATGAGCGTCCCTGAACGTACCGAAATACCGGAAGATATCAAGGAACAGCTTATAGTTGAACTCTATTCCAAGTAATAAAGTAATAATATTCATATGGCCATATTAGCATTCCAGAAACCTGACAAAGTAATATTACTGGAAGCGGACGACCAGTACGGAAAGTTTGAATTCCGCCCGCTTGAACCCGGCTATGGCATCACCGTGGGTAATGCCCTCAGAAGAATACTCCTCTCCTCACTGGAAGGATTCGCCATCACTACTGTCAAGATAGAGGGCGTAGACCATGAGTTCTCAACCATCACCGGCGTGATGGAAGATGTCACAGAAATCATTCTGAACCTGAAACAGATTCGCTTCAGGAGAATGGTCGAGGATATCGATACCGAGAAGATCGTGGTTAAGGTCTCAGGACAGGAAGCATTCAAAGCCGGTGACCTTAATAATTCACTCAGCAGTTTCGAGGTGCTCAACCCTGACCTGGTAATCTGCCGTATGGAACCCGATGTCAAACTGCAGTTCGAGATCAATATCTCCAAGGGCAGAGGCTATGTGCCTGCTGAGGAAAACCAGCCCACAGAAGCCGAATTCGGACTTATTGCCATCGATTCAATCTTCACCCCTGTTCGTAATGTCAAGTATTCAATCGAAAACTACAGGGTTGAACAGAAAACCGACTACGAAAAACTGATCATCGAAATAACCACTGATGGCTCAATTCACCCGAAGGACGCCCTCAAGGAAGCAGCAAAAATCCTCATATACCATTTCATGCTCTTCTCCGAAGAGAAGATCACCATCGACTACGAAGACAAGATGGCAAATGAGGAATTCGACGAGGAAATACTCCACATGCGCCAGCTGCTCAAAACCAAACTCGTTGACCTTGACCTCTCCGTCAGAGCTCTCAACTGCCTCAAGGCAGCTGAGGTTGAAACACTCGGAGACCTGGTTAAATTCAACAAGAATGACCTCCTCAAGTTCCGTAACTTCGGCAAGAAGTCACTCACCGAGCTTGACGAGCTCCTTGAGACAATGAGCCTCTCATTCGGGATGGATGTGGCAAAATACAAACTCGACAAAGATTAATAACAGGTAAGGATAGAGAGAAATGCGACATTTAAATGCTATAAACCACCTTGGAAGGAAAAGCGCCGACAGGAAGGCAATGATGGCCAATCTGGCATCATCACTGATCCTTCACAAGCGTATCAGCACAACAACAGCCAAAGCACGCGCACTGAGAACATACGTTGAGCCACTCATCACCAAGTCAAAGGATGACTCAACCCACTCGCGCAGGGTTGTATTCAGTTATCTTGAGAATAAAAGCGCCGTTGCTGAACTCTTCAGGGAAGTAGCCCCGAAGATCGCCAGCCGCCCGGGCGGATACACCCGCATCCTCAAAACAGGATCACGAATAGGTGACGCTGCTGAGATGTGCATAATCGAACTGGTCGACTTCAATGAGAACATGCTTGCAGGCGAGGGTGCAAAAGCCAAGGCCTCACGCCGCCGCCGCAGCCCGAAGAAAAAGACCGCCGAAACTGCTGCCGTAACCGAAACAAACGCAAAGGCTGAAACTCCCGCCGAAGAAAAGGCACCGGAAGCCGAAGAATCAAAAGAATAGCGGCAGATGCTCATATACGGAAGGGATATTGTCTGAATGGCCGTATCCCTTTTTTTCATATATTGCATATTATTATAACAAAACATAAATTACAATGAGTCAGATAGTTAGTGTTCACGCGAGAGAAATCCTTGATTCAAGGGGAAATCCGACCATTGAGGTCGAAGTCATAACATCCAGCGGCGCATCAGGCAGGGCGGCAGTACCCTCCGGAGCATCAACCGGTGAAAACGAGGCACTGGAGCTGAGAGACGGCGATAAGTCGCGTTACCTTGGCAAGGGCGTCCTCAAAGCAGTCCATAATGTCAATAATGTCATAGCTGAGGATTTAATGGGAATGGATGTCACCAACCAGATAGCCATTGACCAGAAGATGATTGACCTTGACGGTACCCCGACCAAGAGCACCCTCGGAGCCAACGCTATCCTCGGCGTCTCACTGGCATGCGCAAAGGCTGCAGCAGCGTACCACGGACTGCCTCTTTACAGGTATATCGGCGGTACCAACGCCCGCGTACTGCCCATCCCGATGATGAACATCATCAACGGCGGTGCCCATTCTGACGCTCCGATAGCATTCCAGGAATTCATGATCCGTCCAAAAGGGGCCGGCACATTCGCCGAAGGCCTCAGGATGGGAGCCGAAGTGTTCCATTCATTGAAGAAAGTGCTCAAGGAGCGCGGACTCAGCACCGCAGTGGGTGATGAGGGTGGCTTTGCACCTGTGCTCAAAGGAACCGAAGATGCACTTGAAAGCATCATTAAGGCAATCACCGCTGCAGGATACAAGCCGGGCGTCGATGTGATGATAGCACTCGACTGTGCCGCAAGCTCATTCTTCAAGGACGGAGTTTATGACTACACAATTTTCGAAGGCAAGGATGCCAAGAAGCTCACCCCTGCACAGCAGGCTGATTATCTCACCGCGCTGGTTGAGAAGTATCCTATCATTGATTCCATCGAGGACGGAATGAGTGAGGGAGACTGGGAAGGATGGAAACTGCATACCCAACAGCTTGGCTCAAAGATCCAGATCGTTGGCGATGACCTCTTCGTGACCAACGTTGAGTATCTTGAGAAAGGTATCAGCCTTGGCTGCGCAAACAGTATCCTCATCAAGCTGAATCAGATCGGAACCCTTACCGAGACTCTCAACTGCATTGAGATGGCTCACAGGGCTGGCTACACCACCGTTACCTCGCACCGTTCGGGCGAGACAGAAGACTCTACCATCGCCGATGTTGCTGTTGCTACAAACTCGGGTCAGATCAAGACCGGATCGCTCAGCCGTACCGACCGTATTGCCAAGTACAACCAGTTGCTCCGCATTGAGGAGGAACTGGGTGCAAACGCAGTTTACGGCTGCGAGTAGGCGCCTGGTACAGATACCACAATGAAAACTCCGCCTCCGCGGAGTTTTTATTTTTATATTTGTAGAAATCTCTTGTTCAATGTCATTCAACGGTCTGTCTCAGTTTGTATCATTTCTGGAGTCACGTGGTGAGCTGGTGCGTGTCACCTCCCCTGTTAACCCTGTGCTTGAGATTACCGAGATAGCTGACCGGCTGGTAAAAAGCGGTGGAAAGGCCGTTCTGTTTGAGAACACCGGCACAGCCTTCCCTGTGCTGATAAATGCATTTGCCTCTGACACGCGCATGGCAGCAGCCATGGGACGTAATTCCCTTGATGATGCAGGTGATGAGCTGTTTACCCTGGTCGAGTCGCTGACCCAGGCGCGCGGCCTGGCGGGTAAGCTGGCGCGCCTGCCTGGTATGCTCCGCCTTCTCACCCTTTCGCCCAAAAGAAAGTCAGGCAGGGGTGAGTGCCAGGAGGTGGTGGAGCAGGTGCCTGACATTGGCAGGCTGCCCATCCTGAAATGCTGGCCCCATGACGGAGAAAGGTTTGTTACACTCCCCCTGGTGCATACCAGGCACCCTGAGACCGGAAAACCCAACCTCGGCATGTACCGCATGCAGGTCATGGGCCGAGATATGACAGGAATGCACTGGCACAGGCACAAAACCGGCGCCAGACACTTTGAGGCCTGGAAAAAGAGGGGAGGGAGGATGCCCGTCACCGTAACCCTCGGAGGAGACCCGGTTTATACCTATGCCGCCACGGCTCCGCTGCCTGAAGATATCAGTGAGTACCTCCTTGCAGCATTCCTGCGCCGTAAAAGAGTGTCCCTGGTCAAATGCCTTACCAACGACCTGTGGGTACCGGCTGACTCAGATTTCGTCATCGAAGGTTATGTTGACACTGCCGAAGCGCCTGTCACCGAGGGACCGTTTGGTGACCACACAGGCTTTTACTCTCTTGCCGACCTGTATCCTGTATTTCATGTCACCTGCATAACCCACAGGAAAAACGCTGTCTATCCCGCCACAATAGTGGGAGTGCCTCCGATGGAGGATGCATGGATGGGAAAGGCTACCGAGAAGATATTCTTTGCACCCATAAAACTTGCAATAGCCCCGGAAATTCGCGAGCTCCACATGCCTGTTTCGGGCGTGGCCCACAACCTGGTGATAGTGAGCATTGAGAAGACCTATCCGGGTCAGGGAATGAAGGTGCTGAGTGCACTCTTCGGCGCAGGGCAGATGATGCTCAGCAAGTATATAATAGTAGTCAGCGGCAACGTTCATGTGACCGATTACCGCGCCGTGGCTGAGGAGGTTTTTGCCAATGTAAGGTTTGATTCTGACCTTCTGCTTACCAGGGGCCCTCTTGACGTACTTGATCACTCCTCAGACAGGTTCAGCATGGGAGGCAAGCTCGGCATAGACGCAACCGTGAAGCTCTCGGAGGAACGAACCGATGAATATCATTCGGTTCCGCTGCTCCTTCTCACCGGCGAGCAGTTCAATGAAAAGGTCATCAGCGGGATGAAGACACTGGCTGATTATGCCCTGCCGGTGGCAATACTTACTATAACCAAACCGGAGGAGGGGCTTGACATGCATCGCCTGGCAGCCTCTCTTCCCGCATCACTTACCACACCGGGTACCGTCATCATTGCAGTGGATGAGGGAGCTGATGCTGATGACCCCGCCATGCTTACATGGCTGGTTACCGGCAACAGCGATCCGGCCCGTGATCTCTACCATCTCGAGGGCGGCGCCATCTTTATTGATGCCACCTCAAAAACCCGGTCCCTGCCTGCTTTCCCCAGGGATTGGCCAAACGTGGTCTGTTCAGACCCGGAGACAATTGAACTTGTAAACACCAGGTGGCCTGAATACGGACTCGGTCCTTTCATAGAATCACCGTCCCTCAGACTCCTTCCCCTGTTAAAGCCTGGCGAAGCTTCCGTGGAGACGGTTAATTCAACTGCCGGGTGACAGGCTTACCGTCAGCGGCCCTGTTGACTGCCTTTGTGCAGGGACTGAGAGACAGCCCGGCTCTCAATTACCTCATTGTGATCTTCATCATCGCGGCACTGGTCTACCTGATCGTACTCCAGTTCTGGGTGCTGCTCCGTACCAAAAAACACCTGCGTGAAATACAGGGCGCATACAGCGAGATAGAGGTGCAGAGATCGGAACTGCAACTGAGAAACAAGGACCTGACTGACAGCCTGAACTATGCCCGCAGGATTCAGGCTGCGCTTCTTCCTGCCGAACATCACATACGGAGGATTTTTCCCGATCATTTCATCTACTACCGCCCGAAGCATATCGTCAGCGGCGACTTCTACTGGTTCAGTGAGCGTGACGAAAAGTACTTCATTGCGGCGGCTGACTGCACCGGACACGGGGTGCCGGGAGCCCTTATGTCAATGATCGGGCTGGAACTCATTCAGAAGATCATCAATGAGATGAAGGTCGATGACACTGACCAGGTGCTGATCACCATGAACCGCGAGCTCGAATCAGCCTTCTTCAAGGAGGAAAGCGGCAAAGCCCTGATTAAGGACGGAATTGAGATGGGTATCTGCGTTATTGACAGAAACACGAAAGTGATGGAGTTCTCGGGCGCATTTCTGCCGGTGTATATAGTCCGTGATGACAAGCTGATAGAGATCAAGGGCGACAAGAAGAATGTAGTGCAGTCATTTGCCATGGTATCATTCAACCGGAGTACTTTCACGCTGCAGGAGGGAGATATCCTCTATCTCTTCTCCGACGGGTATGCTGATCAGTTCGGAGGACCGGAAAACAAAAAGTTTATGTATCGCCGCCTGAGGCATATCCTGCTGACCATAAGCAAATATCCGCTGGCCGACCAGCAGCGGATTCTGGATGAAACTATCGGGTCATGGATGGAAGGGCATGACCAGATAGATGACATGATGATCCTGGGGGTTAAACCTTTCTGAGGTCAGATAAGAGCTGTAATCTTCTCTATGAGCACCTCGGGCTCTATAGGTTTGCTTATGTAATCGTCCATACCTACAGCCAGGCACTGTTCCCTGTCGCCCAGCATCGCGTTGGCGGTGATGGCAATGATAGGTACGTGTCCGCTGGAGCTCATCTCCAGCCCGCGGATCTTCTCCGCCGCCACCAGTCCGTTCATAACCGGCATCTGCACATCCATAAGTATCAGGTCATAGCGAGATGTGCCAAACATGTCAAGAGCCTCCTTGCCGTTACGGGCAACCTCGAGCCTCTTTACAAGCGGTTCAAGCATCAGCTGGGTGATTCGCTGGTTGATGGGATTATCTTCCACCAGCAGTATGTTAAGCTCTTTCAGTTCCTTATGACTCTTCTCCGTCTCCATCTCCCTGACCAGGGTGCTTGCTGCTGCCGGGCGGATCACTTTGTCTGCCCTCCTGAGGAAGATATAGAAGACGAAGTATGAACCGGTTCCGGAAGTGGACTCCTGCCAGTTGCCCCCGCAATCGCGTATCAGTCTTCCTGCCAGAGGGTAAGGCTGGCGTCCTTCACCGATGAAGACTGCCTGGTTGTTCGATGACAGGGTGAATTCAACCTTGTGTGCTCCCTCCCTTTCACCGGCTTCCCTGGCCTGTATCTTGATGGTCACCTTTCCTGCCGGCCCTGAGATGGCAGCGCTGAGAAGATCGATGAGTATCTGCTTGATGATGATCGGGTCACCCCTGTATTCTCTTTCCCCCTCGCCGTGGTCATCATAGACCACCACGCTCTGGTCATGTCTCCTGCTGAGCTTCATCAGACCGATGGTATCACGGATGATGGGCCCCAGCCTGAAACGGATCTCACCCCGCCTCTCAAAGGTGATATTGCCGGCTGTTTCCATGGTAAGTTCATTGACCACCTCAACCATTGATCCGGTGGAAGCAATGAAGGTCTCCACAAGCTCCTGCTGCTTGGGTGATGAGGTGGTCTCACTCAGCATGTTGCCCAGCAGGACGAGGTTGTTGAGGGGCTCCCTTATCTTGTGCGAAAAGGAGTTGATCACCTCCTCGTTCTTTTCGGCAATTGAAGCCAGCTCCCTGAGAATTTCCCTGTTGTCTGCAATGAGCTTGCGAAGTTCTGCTATCGCCAGTATCAGCGGGACCAGGGCAAGCACACCTGCCGCTATCGGCATGTACACCAGCCCGGCAAGGGCGGTGACAAGGGCTATGACCACCAGGAGAAGCGCTACGGCAACCGGCAGCAGTATGCGGTCCCTCGTCCACCGGGTCATCAGGTCTGAGTGCGGTATGGCAGATGGTCTTGATCTGTTCGGCATATCGTGAACGCAGTAGATTAACGTCACTCAAAGATACATCAATTTCAATAAAGATAAAGAGAGCCATGTTCTCAGTGCAGAGAAAAGATTATTTTTGCCTTACGGTATAATTTTTGAGGTGAAATCTGAAAAAGAGTGTGATGAAAAAGTGCTTATTGACACTGATCGCAGTCCTGGTCGCCACCGGCTTCACCAGGGCACAGCAGGGGGATACTCTTGTTCAGTATACTCCTGACTTCAAGTTCAGGGACGGTATCTACCTGAACTTTGACATGGTTAAGACAAACAGCCCCATCCCAAAGGCTAAGCTCTTCACATCGGTTGATTACAACGACAAGGATTTCTTTGACCAGGTGATCTCCTCCGAAAAGATCTATTTCTATGATAACATGGGCGTCAGGCAGGAGATAGAGAAGGATGCAATATGGGGATTCGCCCGGAACGGCGTTCTATATGCAAAGGTGCAGAACAACTTCAACCGCATCACATTCTTCGGGTCAATAATCCATTTCGTGGCCGATGTCACAACCCAGACAGGTTACAACCCCTACGGGTACTATGATCCCTATTACTCACCCTACAGGTCATTCTACTCGCCATATTATTACAGCCCATACTCCTCGCGCTACTATGACCCGTACTACTACGGCGGATCACCCTACAGCCGAAACACATCACGTACTGACCTTGAAATGTTCATGATCGATTTCGAGACAGGAAAGACATACGAGTATGACCTCGAGAACCTGGAAGCACTCCTTATGCGGGACCCGGAGCTGTACGAGGAGTTTGTATCAATGCGCAACAAAAACCAGAAAAAAATGATGTTTGTATACCTGAGGAAGTATAACGAAAGACACCCGATTCTCCTTCCTTCAGGCAAATAAAGGTTTAATGAAAAAATTTCCGCTCCTCGCCCTGGCTCTCCTGCTGGCCTCAGCCATATCCGCGCAACAGAGACCATACCCTACATTTGATGACGCTGCAAAATTCAAGAAATCAGTAACATGCGTTGTCAGGGAAGATGATCCCTTCTCATTTTACAATGCAGAGATAAAGGCTGCAGTTGACAAATACTGGAAGGTAACCCCTGTGAAATATATTACCACGGAGGAGTTCAACGTCATGCGCAATGACCCTGCTTACTCTTTCCTGGTTCTTACTATCACCAACTTCAGCAATGACAAGTCAGGCTCAACCTATGACTTCCTTAACCTGCTGCTGGGCGCCGACGTTGACGAGCTTGACCAGCTGCCGGAATTCTGCGCCATTCCGCTCTGCTTCTCGGGAGCCCCGGAGGAGGAATACAGTTACAAGCTCGGCCTTATCATCCGGTTCATGGAATACCACGCCGAACTGGTTATGAAAAACCCCACGCTCTCAGCATTGCGGTACCTCAAATATTACAACAAAAACGTCCCTGAAATAAAGGACAAGACCATCCTGGTGCGGCAGGCCGACCTGGCCCCGGAGGTGGACTCTCCGGAAAGGATTGCTGCATATTATCCCTACAAGGTCAGGATAGTGGATGAAGAGGAAATCATTCGCGCCATTGATGAAAAGCAGAAGGATGTCCTGATTGTCCACAAGGTGGGCCCCGAAGGCGTCAAGAGGACAGGTACCTGCATGAAAACCCTCATCGGGACAGATGATGCGATAATGTATTACTATGACAGTCATATGGTTGACAGTAAAAATGCCAGCGGCCTGCTGATTGCCGACCTGAAGAGGCTCGCCCGCTTCTGAGGATGCAGCATTTTTAACCGGAAACCGTCTTTAAGAAAAAAGCAATGGAAGAGACCAAAACCTACACACAGTCAGAGCGCGACTGGGCGATGTTCTGTCACCTGTCAACCTTTGCCGGTTACTTCTTCCCCTTCGGGGGGATTATCGGGCCGCTCATCTGCTGGGTATCAAGGAAGGACCAGTCCGAATGGGTTGACACGAACGGGAAGTCAGCACTTAACTTCCAGATTTCCATGTTGCTTTATACCATTTTACTTATTCCGCTCTGCTTTATAATCGTCGGGATTCCGTTGTTGGTTGCCCTCGGCATCCTTGAGGTTGTTTGCGTCATCGTGGCAAGCATCAGGGCCGCAAAGGGCGAGGCATTCAAATATCCTATATCAATCCCCTTCATCCAATAGACAAATTATCATCAATATACGGTAACGACAGGTCTGAGACCTGTCGCTACGTGATAATGATACACGATTTGTATACGGGGGAATATGATCCCTGCCATGATGATGATGATGCACAATCCGTATATGGGGTAACATGGGCCTATCCCCCTTTTTTTTCCTATTTTTGCCGGGAAACTATTTCCCGTCATGGCTCAGAAAACTTCCATCCCCAAGGGCACACGCGACTTCTCTCCGGCAGAGATGCTGCGCCGCAACCATATCTTCGGAATAATCAGGAAGATCTTTTCGCTCTACGGCTACCTGCCGATAGAAACCCCTGCGATGGAAAACCTCTCAACCCTTCTGGGCAAATACGGGGAGGAGGGCGACAGGCTCATCTTCAGGATACTCAATTCGGGAAACTTCCTGGCTGGCGTGTCGCCATCGGTGCTCTCGTCTGCAGACACATCCTCTGTGATCCGCCAGATCAGTGAAAAGGGACTGAGGTATGACCTCACTGTTCCATTCGCCCGCTTTGTGGTGCAGCATCGTGACGAGATCACATTCCCTTTCCGCAGGTACCAGATTCAGCCCGTCTGGAGGGCAGACAAGCCACAGAAGGGGAGGTACAGGGAGTTCTTCCAGTGCGATGTGGATGTGATCGGCAGCGACTCACTGCTCAATGAGGCTGAGCTCGTACGGATAATTGACCGCATCTTCAGTGAGCTCGGCATAAACATCATTATCAAGATAAACAACCGCAAGATCCTGGCAGGTATTGCCGAAATTGCCGGGGCAGGGGAGAGGATCACCGATATCACTGTGGCTATTGACAAGATTGAAAAAATAGGCAGGGAAGGAGTAAGGCAGGAACTGGCCCAGAGAGGCATCGCACCCGGGGTGATTGCAAGGCTCGAACCGGTCATCGACCTGAGCGGCTCAACGGAACAGAAACTCACCGAGCTGAGGAATGTAATGGCCGGATCAGTTTCAGGAGTGAAAGGGATCGGGGAGATGGAGGAGCTTACAGGGTATCTTGCCATTGAACCGGTGAAGGCACCTGTGGAGCTTGATCTCTCGCTCGCACGCGGACTTAACTATTATACCGGCACAATAATTGAGGTCAAGGCGGCAGACCTTCCCTTCGGCAGTATCTGCGGCGGGGGCCGGTACGATGACCTCACAGGCATCTTCGGCATGCCTGGCGTATCAGGTGTCGGTGTCTCATTCGGGGCTGACAGGATTTATGACGTGATGATGCAGCTCAGCCTGTTCCCTGAGCAGACCGGCTCATCCACAGAGGTGCTCGTAATCAATTTCGGCAGCGGGGAACTGCCTGCACTGATGAAAGTGGCCGGTGAACTGAGGGAGGCAGGCATCGCCACAGAGCTGTACCCTGACCCGGCGAAGCTTAAGAAGCAGTTTGCATATGCTGATTCAAGCATGATTCCGCTGGTGGTGATAGCCGGCAGCAATGAGATAGCCGCCGGGCAGGCCACTGTCAAAAACATGAAAACAGGAGAACAGACAGCTGTCCCGCTCCCTGAACTCCCGTTATTCATACGCCGGGTAATGACCTCCTGAACAATCACTCGGTCAACGGGGCAGGTCCTGACTGACCGCTGCTCCTCCTCATACCCTGTCCCTGCTGTGCCGGACCCTGCCTTCTCTGATTCAGCTCACGCAGCAACTGCTGCTTGTACTGGTTCTCAACCTGGTACAGCCTGATAACCTTGGCTGGAGGAAGTACCTTCTTCAGGTTCTCATTGAATGATACCACCATTGCCGCCTCATCGGCAAATGACCGGGTCAGATTATCCGCTGTGGATGCAACCTCGTCTTCAGTCATGTTGGCCTGGTTCTGAGCCGCATAGCGCATAAGCAACAGACGGTCGGCCTGCAGCTTGCTCTTCCTTGCCGAATAATCATTGTAAACCGGCCAGAATTTTTCCGCCTCGGCAGGAGTAAGGTCCAGGTTCTTTGTGAAGAAGGCAATCTTATAGGCGGTGAGCTTCTCACCGTCACCCTGCATTGCACCCTGGCCCATACCCTGGCCCTGTGCCCTGAGGGTCATGGCTGTGACTCCCGTCAGCAACACTGCAGCAATGGTTGTAATGATTCTCTTCATAGCATTATAATAATAGTTCATATATGTCATCAAGGTTGATATCTTCAGTCATCAGGTAATCAATGATAGTCTCTGACGAGATTGTCTCCCCGGTTATCTCCGGGATGACCGGGTCAGTCATGTTCAACTCATCTTCAAGCATGTATGTGCCTATCTCTTCAACGGCGAGGTCAGCATAGAGGCTGTTGCCGGAATCAGACACCCTGTCCGGCCGGTCAACATTGATCAGCCTGACCAGTGCGGATGCAAGAATGGCGAAACCCAGTATGGCAGCAGCCAGGGCCAGGAAGGGTTTCAGTCTTACAATCATGCCAGGCTTGCGGAGCTTTTCCTCCCTTATCGCGGCTTTCCCGTCCCCCTCCGTTATCGTGGCCCAGTCCTCACCTTTCCCTGCCACCACCTTAATCACGGCCCAGTCCTTACCTTTCCCTGCCTGCTCATTTATTGCGGCCATGGTGCGGTCAGCCAGTGTGTCGAAGTAATCTTCCGGCACACTGAATGGATTTTCTTTTCCTTTTTCTTCGCTGAGTTTCATGATATCTCTTTGACACCCTGACCGGGAATAGGTTTAATCCCGGTCAAGAAATTGTTCAATCTTTTTTACTGCGTGGTGATATGAAGCCTTAAGGGCCCCCACCGAGGTTCCGGTTACTGCGCTCATATCCTCATAGGTCATCTCTTCGAAGTACCTCATGTTGAATACTGCGCGCTGCTTCTCCGGGAGTTTCAGGATGGCATTCTGCAGTCTGACCGTCGCGGCATCGCCGTCAAACCACGTACTTCCTTCAGCCGAGGAAGCAAGGATCTCCTCTACATCATCAAGTGCCACGCTGTTCTCACGTCCCCTCCGCCTTATGATATTAAGAGCCTCATTGGTGGCAATTGCCCATAGCCATGTGAGCAGCGAGCTCTCAGACCTGAATGATCCGATGTTTTTCCATGCATTCAGGAAAGTATTCTGCAGCGCGTCATCAGCGTCATCATGCGTGATCACAAGCCGGCGGATGTGCCAGTAGAGCTTCCGCCCGTAAAGATCAATGATCATCCGGAATGCCTTTTCGGTATCCGCTGCCAGAGCTTTCCTGATATCATCTTCAGTACTTTGCGACATTAACCTTCCTTGGCGGTTTTAGTCAGTCAGACGCCCGGAGGCGCCAATGGTTTAATCTACACTTCAAACTTAGCCTCTTTTTGGTAACTTTGCAGCAACAGAATCATGAGACATGGCATTGAAATGCGGAATTATCGGAATCACCAGCGTAGGGAAGACCACTATCTTCAACTGTATATCCAACACCCGCGGTGAGACTAACACATACGGCACCGGAGTGAAGGCCAACCTCGGTGTAATCCAGGTGCCCGACAAAAGGCTTTATGAGCTTGAAAAGTTCCAGCCGACCGAACGGATAGTGCATACAACGGTTGATATCGTTGACATCCCGGGGTTGGTCAGGGGGCAGGGCGACAGCTCAGGGGCACGCCTGCTCGGCGAGATACGGAACACCGATGCCCTGATTCATGTTCTCCGATGCTTTGATGATGACAATCTCCCGCATATAGACGGATCTGTCAACCCGGTCCGTGACCTCGAAAACGTTGAGTTCGAATTGCAGGTCAAGGATGTGGAGTCAGTGGTGAAAAAGATTCAGCGGCTGGAACGGGCTGCAAAAACAGGCGACAAGGAGGCAAAACACGGTGTTGAGATTCTAAATCTTTACAGGGAACATCTCGAGGGTTTTCAGAACGCTTCTTCCCTTGAGCTGAAACCTGAAGAAAAAAAGGTTGTGGATGATATTTTCCTGCTGACCATGAAGCCGGTACTCTATGTATGCAATGTTGACGAGGCTTCGGCAGTTGACGGAAACAGGTACGTTGAGGATGTAAGAAGCTTCCTTGCCCCGAGGAGCACTGAGCCGCTGGTGATTGCCGGGGCGCTTGAGGCGGAGATAGCCAACCTCACCGAAGAGGCAGACCGCCTGGAGTTTCTGGGAGCCTCGGGACTGACGGAGCCGGGTGTGAACAAACTCGTCAGGGCAGCCTACAGGATGCTTAACCTGCAAACCTTCTTTACCGTGGGGCCAAAGGAGATAAGGGCGTGGACCATCACCGCCGGCATGACCGCACCCCTGGCTGCCGGCGTCATCCACTCCGACCTCGAGAGAGGATTCATCAGGGCGGAGGTGATGAAGTATGATGATTTCATCAGGCTCGGCTCCGAGCACGCGTGCCGCGAAGCCGGAAAACTGATGGTGGAGGGCAAGGCCTACGTGGTGGGCGATGGTGACATACTCCACATCCGGTTTAACGTATAACAATTAAATTGAAGCTCCGAAGTGTCATACCGGTACTCCTGCTGCTGGTTTCAATGCAGGCGGTCTGCGGGCAGGAGAGCCCGGCCGGGGATGATATCCGGAATGCCGTCAGCAGGTACGGTCAGGCTGAAGTGATGATCAGCTATCCCGGTTATGATGCAATGACCAGGCTGGCTGCACGTTTCTCAGTCTCATCCTGCGACGGTCTGACTGCCCTGCTCAGCCTCTCTTCGCGTGACGTCGCGGAGTTCATCGCGGAGGCCATACCCTACAGGCTGATTGTGCCGGAGGAGCGGAAGGGTTTCTATACCGCCTCATCGGTAGCCGAGGCAATGCTCTGGCAGTCATATCCCACCTGGAAGCATTATGACACAATAATGCATAAGATTGCCGGCCACTGGCCTGACCTCTGCCGCCTTGACACCATAGGCTTCAGTGTCCAGGGGAGGGCTGTGCTGGCATTAAAGATCTCTGATAACCCGGAGGAAGATGAGCCCGAGCCGGAGGTGATGATCAGCTCCTCAATCCATGGTGATGAGACGGCAGGTTTTGTCCTTCTGATGCGCCTCGCCGAATACCTTGCTTCCGGCGGCGGCGGCGCGCCCGGATCAGGGTTGGCTTCGGAACTGGTGTCAGAACTTGAAATCTGGATCAACCCCCTTGCCAACCCTGACGGCATGTACCGCAATGGCGACACCCTGACCTACCCCGTACGCGCCAACAGCAACGGCTATGACCTCAACCGCAACTTCCCCGACCCAGAGGTGGGCACGCCGCCGCCGCTGCAGAAAGAGACACTTGACATGATCAGGTTCATGGAAGAGAGAAGGTTCACTCTCTCCGCAAACCTGCACAGCGGTGCCGAGGTCGTGAACTACCCGTGGGACAAATGGACGAGAGACCATGCTGACGATGACTGGTTCAATGCAATCAGCCGGCGTTACGCTGATACCGTTCACCTCCATTCTGAATCCGGATATATGACCTTCCTCGATAACGGCGTTACCAAAGGTTGGAAGTGGTACCTGGTTAGGGGTGGAAGACAGGATTATGTCACTTGGGGCCTTGGCGGACGGGAGGTGACCATAGAACTCGATGATACCAAGATGACCCCCGGCTCAAACCTGGAACTGATGTGGGAATGGAACCACCGTTCACTGCTTCGCTATATCGCCGGGGCGATGACAGGAGTAAGAGGAACGGTCACCGACGCCGAAACAGGCGATCCGCTCAGTGCGAAGATTTTCATTGCCGGACATGATCGCGATTCATCACATGTCTGGTCAGACACCACCACCGGATTTTATACCCGCCTCCTTCCGCCCGGCACCTGGAACCTCACCTTCTCATGCCCTGGATATAAACCATACACGCTCACCGCAGACCTCACCTCCTCCGTTCCCCTTCAGGTCAGCAATATCCAACTTGAAAAGGGCAACCATGACTACCCTGATCCGCCGGAATCAGGACTGCTGGTGTTCCCCAACCCGTCAGACGGAAACTTCAGCATCATGCCTCCCGTGGCCGTTACAGGCGAGGTGACCATTACAGTCACATCAACTTCCGGCGCCCTTATGAAACACTACACGACAACCGCCCAGCCAGGCATCCCGGTTGAATGCAAATTCACCGGCCTGCCGGCGGGAATCTTCATTATTTCTGTAAGCAGGGAGCCCAATGGTCCCATGGTAAGGGGCAAAGCAGTCATCACACGGTTGATAAACCGGTGACCGGTGGTGATATCTTTTCCGGACCGCGTTGCAGATAAAACCAAAACTGATATTTTTGGAACTTATTTCCAAGGAGGGCTTTTGAAGATGAAACGGGTAATTACAGTATTATATCTGCTTATATTAACTTTCAGTGTTACAGCGCAGTCGGCTTACATTCCACCTGACAAACCGAAGCTTGTAATAGGCATAATTGTGGAACAGCTCCGTTATGACCAGCTTGAACGCATATGGGAGATTCTTCCTGACAACGGTCTGAAGAGGATGGTCAGTGAAGGCACCTATTACCGCAACGCATCAATTGACTACCTCTCCACCCAGGCGGCTCCCGGGTTTGCAACCATATCCACGGGGGCATCTCCTTCAGCTCACGGCATCACCTCTGATTCATGGTTTCATCCGTTCAATGATGAGATGATATACTGTGTTCAGGATGCAACTGCCAGTCCTGTCGGAGGCAGTTTCGAGACAGGCCTCTTCTCACCAGTTAACCTGCTCTCGTCGACATTTGCAGATGAGCTGCAGATGGCTTCATGCGGAGGATCAAAGGTTTACGGGATAGGCATGAAGGAGATGGCTGCCATCATCACAGCCGGCCACGCCGCTGACGGCGCCTTCTGGTTCGATGACCGTACCGGCACCTGGATGTCAAGTACCTATTTCATCAAATCCCTCCCCCCATGGCTCATGGATCTCAACGCCATGATGATGCCGCAACAGCTCCTCAACCAGCAATGGATGCCCCTGCATGATCCGGCAACTTACCCGGGATGCCAGCCTGACTCAAGCAGCCTCGAGAGGGGATTCAACGGCCAGACATGGTTCCCGTATGACCTGAAGGCTCTCTCAACCAAAGGCAAACTGCTCAATGTCACAAGGGATTTCTCCGTTCTCCGCGATACTCCGTTTGCTGACGAGTTTACTACCGAACTGGCTCTCAGATTGATTGACAATGAGCAGTTGGGCCAGGATGATATCACTGATTATCTTGCAATTACATATTCCTCCACCGACTATGTCGGGCATCGTTTCGGACCTTCCTCCGTTGAGGCATCGGATGCACTTGTGAGACTTGACAGGAACATAGCCAGGCTTGTTGAGAAGATTGACAAGTCGCTCGGCAAGAAGAATGTCCTTGTTTACCTGGTGTCGGCTCACGGAGTCTCAGAGATTCCGGCGGTGCTGGAACAGAGCAGGGTGCCTGCTGGTTATTTCAGGCTGAACCAGTCACTTCAGCTGCTCCGCAGTTATCTGAATGCCGTTTACGGCCAGGGCGACTGGGTGCGGGGCTTCTTCGACAGCCAGATATATCTTAACCGCGGTCTCATTGAGGGTGCTAAGATCAACCTTGAAGAGATGCAGAAGAGGGTGGCACGGTTCATGGTGCAGTTCTCCGGGATATCAGCCGCAGTGCCCACATCAGCCTTTGAGATGAGTGATTTTTCGGGAGGGCTGTTGCGCAAGATGAGCAACAACTACAGCCAGCAACGTTCCGGTGATGTGATGATCGCCCTTAACCCGGGCTGGGTTGAGAAGACTGACAATGTTACAGGCCATAATTCGCCATGGGAGTATGACAGTCACGTGCCGATGATCTGGTTTGGCTGGACAGCCAGCAGGGTATCAGTCACCCGCAGTGTCAGCACCCGGGATATTGCAACCACCCTCTCCGTACTGTGCAAGGTGCCGCTACCCAACGCGTCGAGCGGTGATCCGTTGCACGAACTGTTCAGGTAAATTCTGTCCGGGCTGCGGCCCGGACAACGTCAGATGATGACAGCACCACGGTTGAAGCTGTCCCTGACGAGGCAGGCACCTTTTATCAGCGCCGGGTTCTGCTCGCAGCCGTTACCGATGACAACCATGTCAGCTCCGGCATCAAAAGCCATCTCCACCTTTACAGCGGAGTCAATCCCTCCGCCGGTAATAAGGGGTATCGTCAGTTCATCACGGACAGCCTTTATCATTGATGGATCAACAGGCCTGGCAGCGCCGCTGCCCCCCTCCAGGTAAATGGCCTTCATGCCAAGCATCTCTCCTGCGAGTGCCGTGGCCACGGCAATATCATTCTTTCCTGACGGGATGGGTGATGTCTGGCTCATGTACTCCACTGAGGTGCCTCCCCCGCAGTCAATGAGCATGTAACCCACCGGGATTACTCTCTCCCTCATGTTTTTAAGAACAGGCGCTGCGATTACATGGCTGCCAATAAGCAGTTCGGGGTTGCGCCCGCTGATGAGTGACAGCATGAAAACTGCATCAGCCCCGGCAGTGAGCTGTGTGAGATTTCCCGGAAAGAGCACCACAGGGATGGATGAGAGCTGTTTCAGCCTCTTTATTACATCAGCCACGGGCACACTTGTCAGACTGCCGCCTGCCAGGAAGATATCCACACCTGCCTCATCAGCGAACCGTGCAGCATTGACAAGCGTCTCTTCACCGGCGCGGTCAGGATCAATCAGCTGGGCAACAAGCTTTCTTTTCTTCCAGGGTATCTCAACTATCATGTTTCTTCTTCGTCCAGACAATAGTGTAATTGTCGTATTTTGAGTAATATAGCGTGAACCGGTCACTGATTCTCTCGTTCTCCACACTGCCCCTGATCTCTCCGGACTCCTTGACCACAAAAGGTTCAATGGTGATATCATTGACGATGTTTATCCCCTCCTTGTCACAGATCTTGTAGATGGCTTCCTTGGCACACCAGTGAATATACAGGTGATAGGTACGGTCAGCCCACCTGCGGGTGACTTTCTCCCTTTTGTTCATAAACTTCGAGGCAAAAGCATTGATGTTCACCCGCATGTACTCAAGGTCAATGCCGACTCTCTCGGTCTTGCTTAACAGTATTGCTGTAAGCTTGTTGGAATGGGTGATGCTGATGAAGTGCGAGCCGTCTTTTATGAATGGCTTATTGTTCTTGTTATAGACTATCCTGGCCTCACTGCCGAGCATCTCCGCCAGCAGGGCCCTTACACTCAGGAACTCTATCTTCCTCGAGTTGCTCCGGAAGAACTCATATCTCTTCCGGTCCTCGGGGCTGAACTCCACCATCGAAAGGAGAGTATCGATATCCTCTTCGATCTTCCAGACGCCGATAACCGTCTCCTTATTCAGATAGTGCTTGGTGATGCAGCCCATGTTCTACCGCCAGTTCAGTGTCTCGATAAGGTGAATAATGTCTTCCCTGATGAATGAAATCACCGGCATGAGTGAGTCTTCATTGGGCTGGGCTGTGAAATAAAGTGATCCCCTCAGGTAATGGCGGGTGCTGTCAGTGACGAAGAACTGCACCGCCGAGGCGGTGTTCCCCTTCAGGTCATAGAGCATCCCGTAAACCCCTGTCGACTCATCTGCCCAGAGCTTCTCGTCGATAGCCTCAGCCCTGATGGTGTGTTTGTATGCCATTTCCCTCGACATCTCGGTCAGCGATGCGAGGTTATCATGTATATCGAAATATGTGAGGTGTATCTTCGCCTTCAGCGAAGGGAATTCGATGTCCATCCAGCAGGTGTCAGTGGCTGCTGCCGGATGCAGGTTGACAACGGCGTAGTGAGGGTACTCGATGGAGTAGGAACAGGGCGAGTCAAAATGAATATAGCTTTTCTGCGGCAGGTCAATCCTGAAGTATCCTTTCGGTTTTGGCACCGTCGGATGGTCACAGCCAGCAAGTATCAGTGCAGAGGCCACCAGTGCGGCAGCTATAGTTTTTCTCATATGCCTTCCCCTTTCTTTTCAGCGGAGATCTCCCTGATCCGCCGCTTCTCAATGCTTTCAATTGTGAACCTGAAGCCTCCCGCAGTTATCTCCCTTCCCTTGACCGGGATTTCCCCGAGCAGCTCCAGCAGCAATCCGGCAAGGGTTTCAGAGTCTCCCCTCACTTCCCCGAACGGGTCATCTTCCAGCCCTGTAATGCGGTAAAAATCATTCAGCAGTATCTTACCGTCGAATACCCATTTGCCTTCACCTGTCTGCTTGTAAAGCGGCACCTCTTCGTCTGTTTCATCGGTGATCTCACCCACTATCTCCTCCAGCACGTCCTCAAGGGTCACCAGCCCGCTTGTTCCTCCGTATTCGTCTACCACTATGGCCATGTGTATCTTCTTTGCCTGGAATTCCTTGAGCAGCTCGCTTATCTTTTTCGTTTCCGGTACCACGTAGGCAGGGCGGATGAGCGACTGCCACCTGAAGTTGTCAGGTTTGCCGAGATGTGGCAGCAGGTCCTTGACAAACAGGATACCCCTGACGTGGTCAAAGGTTTCCGAATAGACCGGGATGCGGGAGAAGCCTGATTCGATCACTTCGTGTATGATGGCATGGAATCCCTTGCTTATGTCGAGGGCGGTGACGTCCATCCGGGGACACATGATGGCGCTTGCGCTGGTGTTGCCGAAGCGCACAACCCCCTTGAGCAGGTCCTTGTCGTCCTTGATCTCGGATGATGTCAGGTCAAGAGCCACTGACAGGTCGTCAATGCTGAGGCCGGCATCCCTTGACTTCTGCCTGCGCCCGACAAAAAACGACGAGTAAGCGAGGAGGGAGGCCAGAGGCCTGAACAGCTTTGCGGTGAAGGTGAGCGCCGGCGCCATCATCAGTGCGAATTTCAGCTGGCTACGCGAGGCAATAACCTTGGGAATTATTTCGCAGAAGAGAAGCAGGATAAAGGTGATGACCACCACCTCAATGATGAAGGAAAGGACCGGATTATTGCTCAGATCAAACAGCCTCGAGCTGATGAATGCCGCCAGGATTATGATTGCAATGTTGATGACATTGTTGGTCACAAGGATGGTGCTCAGCAGCCTGTCAGGCTTTGCAAGGAGCTTCATGGCAGCTGATTGTCTCCTGCCCCTGCGGTGCTGGAGCTCTTCCATGTCACCGGGGGTAAGAGAGAAGTATGCCACCTCAGAACCGGAGATGAAGGCAGATGCTATAATCAGAAGAATCAGGACGATAATTTCCGTGCCCAGGGCCACGGGTGATCCTGTAACTGCGGCCAGAGCCATTATTCCGGTTAATGAACCTGCGGGTAGCGTCTCCAAAATCATCCGGGTTGGTTACCTAGAAGGGCAGGTCATCTGCAGTGTCATGGGAGGAGAGGTCTTCAACCGGTCCTTCTCCTGCTGAAGGAGATGATGGCTGAGAAGGGGCAGAATACCCGTGGTTGCTGCCCTGGTTGTTGTTCTGGTATCCCTGGTTGCCCTGGTAACCCTGGCCCGGCTGGCCTGCGTTGTCAGGCTTACGGCCCAGAAGCTGTATCACGTCGGCTTCAACCTCCACGATGTATCTCTTGTTACCGTCACGGTCATCGTATGACCTGTAGCGAAGCTTTCCCTCCACGAGTATCTGTGATCCCTTGCGTATGTAGTTTTCAGACAGTTCGGCAAGCCTTCTCCATGCCACGATGTTGTGCCATTCGGTCTGTGTCACCTTTTCACCTCCCCTGGGTGTGTAGGTTTCGCTTGTTGCGAGTGAAAATGATGCTTTAATGTTGTTCTCGAAACGCCGGATCTCAGGATCCTTGCCGACGTTACCCACCAGTATTACCTTATTGAATGACATAGCTTTAGTATTATTTTACTTATCTGAAAGGATGTAAAGTTACGAAAAATATTGCTGTGAAGTGATCGGGGCGTTATCTCCCTTGAGGGAGCCGCCTTCCGGGCCTGCCCGAAGGGTCTGTTTTTACCCCGTATATTTTATAGGTATCAAAAAATCAGCAATTTCGGACTGAAAAAAAAGCTATGTCAACTGTTATTGATAAATAATATTTTATATTTGCACATTGAAAAAACAGAACATCAAAATAATTTGTTGAATTAAAAATTCTTGCAACATGACAAAAGCAGACATTGTTAACGAAATTGCCAAGAACACTGGAATTGAGAAAGTGACCGTTCAGAAAACCGTTGAGGCTTTCATGGAATCAGTAAAAGACTCGATGGTTGCCGGCAATAATGTTTATCTCAGGGGATTTGGCAGCTTCATCGTGAAGAAGCGCGCAAAGAAAACAGCCAGGAACATATCAAAGAACACAACCATTATCATTCCTGCTCACAATATCCCGGCATTCAAACCTGCCAAGACTTTCATCAACAAGGTAAAATCACACGTTAAGAAATAACAATATGCCAAGCGGTAAAAAGAGAAAAAGGCATAAGATGGCAACCCACAAGCGTAAGAAGCGCTTGCGGAAAGACAGGCATAAGAAGAAGAAGTAGCATAAATGCATAGTCTGTAGCTCTTATATCTAACCTAAAGATCCTCTGATCTTTAGGTTAGTTGCATTATAAAAAGGTTATAGGCTGGCAACAAATTCCGGAATGTGAATAAGGATTTAATTATCAGCGTAAATGATGCTGAGATATCCATTGCACTACTGGAGGATAAGCAGCTTGTCGAGTTAAACAAGGAAAAGCGGAATGTAAAATTCTCAGTCGGCGACATTTACCTGGGTAAGGTAAAGAAGATTATGCCGGGGCTTAATGCAGCGTTCATTAACGTTGGGTTCGAAAAAGATGCTTTCCTGCATTATCTTGACCTGGGAGCCCAGTTCAGGACCCTCCACCGTTACTATCAGCTGGCCACACAGAACAAGGCCAGAATGACAACAGTGTCAAAGTTCAAGCCTGAGGCTGACATTGACAAGGACGGGAAGATAGCTGATGTACTGACATCAGGACAGACAGTTATCGTGCAGATAACCAAGGAACCCATCTCCACAAAGGGGCCCAGGCTGGCCTCAGAGGTGAGCATAGCAGGGCGAAACCTGGTCCTCATGCCATTCTCAGACAAGGTCTCAGTCTCTTCGAAGATAGAGAACGCAGATGAACGTAATCGTCTCAAGCTCCTGATACAGAGCATTAAACCAAAAAATTACGGCGTCATTGTGCGCACTGTCGCAGAAGGAAAAAAGGTGGCAGCCCTCGACGCTGAACTGAAGGAACTTATCAACCGATGGGAAACAGCTCTCTCCGGAGTGCACCGCGACGTCAAGTCGCCGCGACTGCTCCTGGGCGAGATGAACCGCACGACAACAATCCTCCGGGATATTCTCAGTACCGACTTCAACAGCATCATCGTTGATGATGAGGTGATAGCCGGCGAAGTGAAATCTTACATCAGGGAAATAGCCCCTGAGAAGGAAAAGATAGTTAAGGTATACAAGGAGCAATTCCCCATCTTTGACCATTATGGCGTCAGCCGTCAGATCAAGGGGCTCTTCGGACGAACCATCTCTTTCAAGGGCGGTTCATACCTTATCATCGAGCATACTGAAGCACTGCACGTCGTTGACGTCAACAGCGGCAACAGATCAAAATCAGGCTCCGACCAGGAGTCAAATGCCCTTTCTGTCAATCTTGAGGCTGCAAGGGAAATAGCCCGTCAGCTTCGCCTGAGGGACATGGGTGGAATAATCGTGATCGACTTCATCGACATGCAGGCCAACGATAACCGCCAGACCCTCCATGACAGGATGAAGGAACTGATGAGCGCTGACAGGGCAAAACATAATATTCTGCCCCTCAGTAAATTCGGACTGATGCAGATAACAAGGCAAAGGGTGCGCCCCGAAATGACCATCGTCACTGACGAGAAATGCCCTGTCTGCAGGGGAGAGGGGAAAACAGCACCGGCTATACTCCTTACCGATGAGATGGAACGGACACTCTCTTCTATCATCGAGAAGGTGAAGACCACAAAATTCATCCTCAGGACTCATCCTTTCGTGGCTGCCTACCTGCGTGAAGGGCTCTTCTCCAGGATCAGCAGGACAAACAAGAAGTACGGTGTGAGCATTAAGGTTCAGGGAATCGAATCATTCCATTTCCTGCAGTATCAATTCTGTGACAGGCAGGGTAACGAAATCGACCTTACCTGATTTTCCTGTTATACATCAAATTATGAATACATATTAGTAACGGCAGGTCTCAGACCTGCCGTTACGATATGGTTGCCATGCATTTCCGTACGGGAGATGGAGCGGCAGGTCTGAGACCTGCCGTTACGTGCTTGTATGCACATATTGTTTATAAATGGATGACCCGGCCCGAACCCGTGCGGGTGAGGTTGATATCCGGGTCACCTGCGAGATAGATGTTGCCGCTGCCGCTGATAACCGCATCAAGCTGATCATTGACCGTGGCATAGACTGATCCTGATCCTGACAATGTGGCTGTGGCTGTGCTGCTGGAGCAATAGCGTGAGAAAACAGTGCCTGACCCTGTGACAACAAAGCGGCTCGTTACCGTTTCACCTGACATTGTCAGGTCACCTGACCCTGACAGGGTGGCCTTCAGTGAGGTGGCATCGATCTCATCCGTCATAACGTTTCCTGATCCTGATATGATTACTGTGATCACGTTGCCTGCAAGGGTTTCGGCAGTGATATCACCCGAACCGCTGTTGACAATCCTTATATCATTGCCTGACAGCGGCCCCGAAACAAAGTCGCCTGATCCTGAGTTGACGATCTCGCTTAACACCGGAGCAGTGACCGTGATGACCGGGTGCCTTGTGTAGTTAAGGCAGTGGGTGCCCCTGATGGTACCTATCTCCAGCGCACCACCCCTTACTTCTGTCTCTATATAAGGCAGAATATTGCTTTCGGCCTCAACTGTGACAGAGTATTCATCACCCTGGATGTAATTCACGTGAAATGATGCCTCGTTGGCTATTGCCGTAAATGGTACTGCATCCCTCACTTCGGTTTCCACATCCCCGTTGCCGTCAATGCAGTCGACAAAGAAACTGCAGGCGGCCAGTGTTGTCATGGCCATTATTAAGGCCGGAATTAGTGTTCTCATATTCATTTTCCTTTTTACTGTTCCCCCTTAAGGACATAAAAAAATCGGGTCAGTTGCATTTCTGCCACAAAAACTACTTCTGCAGCAGCCTTATTTCGCCCCTGGTGGCATCAATCCTGATCTTTGACCGGCCGGCACCGCTGCCAGCCGAGGCCTTTGTCAGAAAAATCTTGTCTTCAGCATTTATCTCCGTCTTCTCCGGTTCCGGGTTGAATCCCGGAAGGGAGACGAATGCATTGGTATGCCTTATCTCCAGGTCATAGGCTGAACCTTCTTCCAGGGCCATGTCAATGTCAGCATAGGTCGAGCGGATGTCTGTCAGCCTGAATCCACGGTCAACATTCTCAAACGAGAGGTTCCCGTATTTCACTGTCATATTTATCTCCCCGGTAATCCTGTCAGTTATGATGTCGCTGAAGTAGCTGGCCCCCGTCATTAACTCCACGGAGCCGAAATGAAGGTCATCACGCTTGGAGTCGAGGTCAACCGCACGGCAGCCGTCAATCCATGCCTTGGATGATGTGGAGGCGAGCTTGATCGTCCCTGCCTCCCGGGTGCGCAGTTCGCTGAATGAGAGGGTCAGCTTCCCCTCGCTGATGCTTCTTACGTTGGCTTTGCTGAAGGTGAGTTCCATCATCTGTGCATTACCCACGGCGGCAGCATCCAGGTTGCCGTTTGAAAGCTTAAGTGCCAGAACCGGTGTCTCATCCCCGATGTATACATCACCGTAACTGTTGGTGATCCTCAGCACAGTTTCCGGCGGACACTCTATGCGATAGTCTATCTTGAGACGTGAGTTGAAGTTTACAAGGTTCTTTGTAAGTCCCTTGAGACTCTCAAAGAGGGGTGTGATCCCCTTGCGGAATGTAGTTTCCGCCCGTACAACCGAACCTGATTGCGAAATACTCACATCCACGTCTGACATAAGTGCATCAATCTTGTCACCGGTGTTTGACGAGGCGGTGATCTCAACCATGACAGTGACAGAGTCATTGCCAGTATGGGTGACATGTATGTCGCCATACTTGTTGGTCACCTCGAGGATAGCCTCGCTGCCTGCCCTGAAGGATTTCCTCAGGGTCTTGCTGTCAGAAAACTGCTGGCCCGCGAGTGTAAGTCCGGCCGGCAGCAGTATGACCGTTATTAACAGAGTTTTATAGTTCATTGCCTGTGTTTTTTTCAGCTTCAATGCCTTCCTCCTTAATGAGGCTGAGCATGTCTTCAAGGAGCTCTATCCGGAGCCTGTAGTTGCCTATCAGGGCTTCAATCACCTCGCTGCTGGCAATATTGTCATCCAGGTCACGGATGATCTGTGCCGAGAGGCTGTCAAGCTCATTCATTCCCAGGGTCAGTTCGGTGCTGATATCCGGGTTGGCTGTCAGCAGAGGTTCTGCTTCCTCGTAAAGTGTTCTTATCCTTTCGTCATAATACCTGGAGGTCTCTCTTACGGCTGCCACCTGCGGATCATTCAGCCTCTGGGACCTGAGCAGCATGCCTGCAATGATGGCGATGGCCACTCCGGCAACTATCACTGCCACTGCGGCAAGCCAGACCGCACTGCGCATCTGCACCCGCCTGCCACGAATCCCTGCCTTGGCGCTTCGGCCTCTGCCTCCGGCCTCCTGTATGCCAATGAAGGTCTCAGGCGCCTCCTCGTTACCGGGAATGTCACGCCTGATCCTGCCCCAAATGTCAGGGCCGGGCTCATGTATGTCAAGCTCATCCCTGACGCTCCTTATATGTTTCTCAAGTTCATCCATCTTTTCGCATTTCTGAGAGTATCTTTTTAAGTTTTTCCTTTGCCCTCGAATACTGTGTTTTTGAGGTTGATTCCGAGATCCCCAGTATCTGTGAAATCTCAGTGTGATCATATCCTTCAAGCAGGTAGAGACTGAAAACCACCCTGTACCCGTCAGGCAGCCGTTCAACAGCCCTGGCAATCACTGGCGGATCAGGCCATATCATCTCCTGTGGCTCATCCTGCTGCATTTCATGCCGGCTGTAGTCCTCAATGAGCACCAGCTCAGCCTCCCTCTTCCGGAGCCTGCTGATACACCGGTTTATGACTATTGTCTTCAGCCATGCCCCGAAGGTGGAATCAGTGCGGTATGTCCCTATCTTCCTGAAACAGTCCGTAAACGCTTCCTGCAGCATATCCTCGGCATCCTCCCTGTTGCCCATTATCCTGTGGGCGGTGTTGAACATCGCCTTCGAGTAAAGCTCATACAGCCTGAACTGTGCTCTCCGGTTTCCCCCGCGGCACTCATCAATGAGCCTGTCATGTATGTGTATATCCGGTGTGGCCAAGTTCCAGGTTGTTCCTGATCAATGACGCATCAAATTTACACTAGTTGCATCAACAGTGCAGAATCCATTTTCCGGTCTTCTTTTTTTTTCAAATATTAGGAACACCAACACATTTTAATTATATTTGCCTTTAGTAAATAACCTGATCAGACAAGTACAAAATACAGCGGAAGAAATTTAAGATGCTTTTTACTGTCCAAAAGCAATTTTTCCATTCTTTTCATGGCTGCCCCGACACTTAGTCGGGGCTTTTTTTGTGGCTCCGGTGGTCCGTGGGCTCCAGCTCCAGGGTTCCGGTTGTCCGCTGACTCATAAATGCCTGCCCCCGGATTCATTGGCATGATTTGCGTAAAAAACCTGTGATTCACCCCTTTTAGTTCAGAAAAGCCCTTCGGCTGACTGCCTGCAGACACCCCCGCTCTCATTCATACTCATACATTTAACCTTTTTTATGACTTTAGCAGCCGGCCGGCAGTCATAATCAGCCTTTGATATTTATATCTTAGCACTGACATCTTAAATTAATACCATGCGTACTAAATTCCTTTTAATGACACTATGTCTTTTCGCGGTGTCATGCAAGCCCAACGAAGAGCAGATCAGCCGCAAGGCTGAAAGGATTCATGATGACATCCTTTCCGTTGACACACACTGTGATACACCCATGCGGTTCTTCAGGGGCGGTTTTGACCCCGGAGTGCGCAATGACAGGGGTTGTGTCGATTTTCCAAGGATGAAGGAGGGAAGGCTTGATGCTGAATTCTTTGCCATTTTCATCGGTCAGGGGCCGCGTACCCCCGAGGCTTTCGAGAGGGAGCACGGAAGGACCCTTGCGATATTCGACTCAATCAAGGCAAGCGTAGCCCGCCACCAGGAAATAGCCGGAATAGCACTTAACCCTGATGATGCCCTGCGGCTTAAGACTGAAGGCAAGGTGGCGATATTCATGGGAATAGAAAATGGCTATCCGATAGGTACAGACATCACAAAGATCAGGCAGTACTATGACCTCGGTGCACGCTATATCACCCTGTGCCATTCTTCCAACAACGATATCTGCGACTCATCAAGTGACAAGGGCGGTCCTGAACATAATGGCCTTTCCGCCTTCGGCGAAGAGGTGGTCAGGGAAATGAACCGCGTCGGGATGATGGTTGACGTGTCACACATCTCTGACGAATCGTTTTATGATGTACTGGCCATAACGAGGGCGCCGGTGATAGCCTCTCACTCATCGTGCCGCGCACTGTGCGAGAGTCCGCGAAACCTGAATGATGACATGCTTCAGGCCCTGAAGAAAAACGGAGGCGTTATTCAGATCTGCATACTGAGCGATTATCTCAGGCAGCCGGCACCAAACCCGGAGTATGATGCAAAGGTCAAGGAACTGCGCGACAGGTGGAGGAACGAGGGTCAGGAGCTGACAGAGGAGCAGCAGGAAAAGCGCTGGGAGGAGTTCTCAAAGCTGAAGGAACAGTATGTCAAACTGGCTACCATTGAAGATGCCGTGAACCATATCCAGCATGTGATTGACGTCATCGGTATCGACTATGTGGGCATAGGATCTGATTTCGACGGCGGAGGCAGCATAGAGGGGTGCACTGATGTCTCCATGATGAAGAACATCACGAAGGAAATGATCCGCCGCGGCTACAGCCGTGATGATATTGCCAAGATCTGGGGCGGGAACTTCATGAGGGTCATGAAGGAAGTGCAGGCAGCAAGGAGTATTTAGCAGGCAATAGGCAATAGGCAATAGTGTTGACATCATCGTTACCGAAACTGCCTGGTATCCAGTATTTTCACTACTGCCTATTGCCTGCTGCCTACTGCCTTGTTTTTGCCTTTGACCCGTGAGAACCTCAATGATTTGATCATCCATGACGGCAGTGGCTTGTTGGGGTCACGGCGCCGCATGTCAAGATACCATCCAAACTTTTTGAGGATGGGCACCTTGTGCGTCTCCACGAATTCGATAAGGGTGCCGTCAGGATCTTCGATATAGGCGAAGAAGCCTGCTGCCTCGCCCATGTCAAAGCTGTTCCCCTCATGACTCGCCTTGCTGTCGACTGTAAACGGGAAGCCCGCCTCGCTGCAGTATTTGCGCAGGTTATCCATCCCGCTGATGTCATAGCAGAGGTGAATGAACCCGGGGTCACCCCAGAGTCTCCCCTCGAATATCCTCGTCGGTTCGCGGTCAAGCGCCTGTACAAGCTCAATGACACTCTGGCCGAAGATGGGATTGAATCCGCCATGGAATGGTCTTGAGGGTGCGAGGAGCATGCGCCTGAAGCGACCGCTGCCACCGGGTACCGGAGCCAGGTCGTCGAAGGTGCCTGTGGTGTCGGACACCACCCTGTCATATCCGAGTATGTCAGAATAAAGCCCCATAGCGCGGTCAATGTCCGATACGCCGATAATGGCGCCGTATGATCCGCCGGATATCTTTTTCAGGTTCATGAACCAGTCGGTGGCTCCCACAATGTGGAACAGGTTGCCGAACGGGTCTTTGACGAAGAAGCTCTTCCTGCCTGAAGGGTCAGTCAGCGGTTGGCCAATCACCTCCACATTGTTGGCTTTCCAGTATCTCCAGGCGCTGTCGACATCCTTCACCTTCATCTTGCAGGCGAAGATTCCCAGGTCGCCCAGTTTGGTCTCGCGGTCACGGTATTCCGGTTCTCTTCCCTTGTGCTGCCACACCTCGAATCCGCCGCCACTCTGCAGGTTCATCGCCAGCACGGCATGCCTGCTTCGCGGCTCGCCGCCGGTATATGGCAGCATAAGCCTCGCCTCCGCCTCATCCTCGAAGATGCGGCAATCCATCCCGAACGCCCTGATGTACCACTCCCATGCTTCTCTGAGGTCATAAACCCCTACACCCATCTGCTGTATTCCACTGATAATGTAACCTTTGCCTTTCATGACTCCTTCCTTACATTGGTTTGATCCGCCCCGCTATCCTGAAGAAAAGCGATGGTAAATATTTCCTTATTTTAAGCATCAGCAGCTCCCTGCTGCCGACAAGTATCTCCCTTTTGTTTCGCTGAAGCCCTCTGATGATCTGCTCTGCGGCCCTTTCTGGGGTGACGCCGCCTTTCTGCCCGTCGTCCATTCTGCCGTGTTCCTTTCCGGCGGCTGTGAGCGCATGAAGCGAGATGGCAGTCTGTACCCTTCCGGGTATGAGCACGGAGACCCGGATGTTGTCCTTGCCGTGTTCAATGAGAAGAGTCTCGAAGAAGCCGTGCAGCGCCTGCTTGGAGGCTGAGTATGCCGAGCGCAGCGGGAAACCGAACCGGCCTGTGATGGAGCTGGTGGCAGCAATATGCCCGCCTCCGCCCGCGATCATGTGAGGCAGCACTGCCTTGGTGAGAGCGATGGTGCCGAAATAGTTGATCTCCATGATTTTACGGTCAAGCCAGATCGGTGTCTCTATCAGCAGGGCCCTCTGGCTTATCCCCCCGATGTTGAGAAGCATGTCAATCCGGCCCTCACCCTGAGCCACCCTTTTAACCAGGCTTTCGATGCCGGAGGTATCTGAAAGGTCAAAAGGGACGCAGGTGATACTCCCCTTCATTCCGGAGCACTCTCCGGCTACCCTTTCCAGCCCTGCCGTATCATTGGATGATGCTATCACCCTGCTTCCGCCCCGGGCGAAGGCCTTTGCCAATGCCTCCCCAATTCCTGAGGAGGCCCCGGTGATCCAGACCACCTTTCCGGTAAAAATATCTTTCATTTTCAGAGAGAAGAGACGCGTTTAACGAGTTTGTTGTATGTGTCGAGCAATGTGCTGAAGACCGGGTTTCCGGTGCGACGGAGGTTCCAAATCCTGAAACCGCCTATGGTGCGAAGCAGCAGCAGAAACCAGTTCCATGCCAATATGCCCAGCAACGGGATGATCATGAACGCCATTATTGCCAGCCACCACGGCTTGATGAGAATAAGGGCCAGTACCAGGTAGAGCGGTCCGAAAATGAAGCTCAGCCCCAGGAAGAATCCATACCTTGCGGTGCTGATGAATGCGGGATCCTTTGACTTGATGGCCTGCTGGTATGCCACCTGGTAAGTCAGTAAATTGAACAGGGCGCCGGCGACAAATACTGGGATGGTGACCAGCAGCAGCAGTGATGACAGTGTCAGCCATAATAGCCGGTGACTTTTCTTCCTCAGGTGACGGTACGTGACATTCAGCGCCGTGGCGTTGTCACGCACCGAAAGAGATCCCTCACATATCTCCCTGTAGCTCTCCTGGTCAGACAGTCTCAGCTCGTTGAGCTTGCTGACCAACCGCTGGTCACGGAAAAGCTTCGGGTACTTTATCTTGTCACTGTACTTTTCGTTAATGATGCTTCGAAGTTCATTGACAGCCTCATAGTTCTCCACATCCTCAATATGGACCATCACCTTCTTCATCTCATCCGAGAGCCTGTCACGAAGTTCAGCTATAGCCCTGTTGGGATTCTCACGGTACGAGTCATAGTACTCCGATACATGGATCGGATGCCCGTACACAACAGTAAGCACCTGCCTGAAACGCCAGTAATGTGAGTATTCAAGTCCGACCGGAACCAGGTTGATCTCTCCCTTGAACTCCCTCGCCTCAGCGGTCTGGAAGGCGATCCGGCAGATACCCTTCTTCAGCTGTCTCAGTTTCCTGAAGGTGGCATGATTGCCTTCGGGCAGGATAACCACTCCGTTGCGGTTTTCCATCACTCTCAGTGTGTCACGGAAGGTGTCATCATTCTGCTTCACGGCATCGAAACCGTCCCTGAGGCGGTAGACGGGAAGCATCTTGAGGAAATACAGGATTTTTGCCACGAACTTCTTCCTGAATATATCAGCCCTCGCCAGGAACACCAGCTGACGGTCAAGGGTGCATAGCACAGCCATGGCATCCATCAGTGCATTCTGGTGATTGGGCGCCAGAATAGTGGGCACGGAGAAATCGACAGTATCCTTGCCCAGGACAATTACCCTGCGATAGAAAATATAATTGTGCCAGAAATCGACATACTTCTTTAAAAGCTGATAAAAAATATCATACTTCTCAATGTTCTTCTTACCCATTCCGCAACAAGGTTTTTACCTTCTGTTAAGAGTCGTGAAGCCCGCGGGCCTCACAATTTACGAAGTTATGAAAAGTTTATCCGCAGACTGAATAAAATGGCAGGAGTAAGGGTGCATCACCTCTTTTTTAGGTATTTATACCACCATGACCGGGGCTGCGCGGTTCAACCCATGGATTAATTCGGGAGGACTTTGATTCTATTCCAGGAAGTCGTCAAGTTCCCTGCGTTCCCTCTTGGTCGGACGGCCGCTGCCGCGAGGCCGGTAACCGCTGACCATTCTTCCCGGGATAAGCTTTGTCTTCTCTTCTTCCGGGGTGATGTCAGTGATGTAGCTGCTTACAAGCGGCGCACCGATCCTTCCCCCTGGGATGCCGATAACGGTGTAAGTGTAAGTGACAGGCGGTTTCCTGACTATGATGGTTGCGCCCGGGGCGATGAGCGATGCCGGTTTGGCAGGATGACCGCTGACGATGACCCTTCCCTTCCTGCATTCCTCGGTGGCTATGCTGCGCGATTTGTACAGCCTCACGAACCAGAGGAACTTATCGATCCTTTCTCCCTTCTCCGCTGTCATAGGTCACTGCTCAGCAGTTGGTAATGCGTTGTCACAGGTCACTGTTTTGCAGGGGGTAATACGCTGTAATGGTTCACTGTCTGGCAGCGGGCGGGGCGCTGTCATCCCCGGGATTTTTACCCTTACGGTTATAGGCGGTCATGGTGAGCTCGCATCCAGCCACGGCAAAAGAGAGCATCATCTCCACGGCGAGCGGTATCCTTTTCTCCATTATGATAAGCTCTTCAGGGCTCCACTCGCCAAGCACATAGTCAACCTGCCTGCCCCTGGGGAAGTCACTCCCAATGCCTATCCTCAGGCGTGCATACTGATCCGTCCCAAGCACTTCACTGATGCTTGTCAGTCCGTTGTGCCCGCCGGCGCTTCCCGCTGACCTTAGTCTGATGCTGCCGGTGGGTATGGCCAGATCATCTGTTATGACCAGGAGGTTTTCAGGCTCAATCTTTTCCTTCTGCATCCAGTACCGCACTGCATTACCGCTGCGGTTCATGAAGGTGGAGGGCTTGAGCAACACCAGTTCAGCGTTTTTGTGCCTCATCCTGGCAACATACCCGTAACGGCTGTCCTTAAAAACGATACCGGATGCTGCGACTGCAGCATCCAGTACCATAAATCCTACGTTATGACGCGTGTTCCTGTACTCGTCGCCAATGTTGCCAAGACCGGCGATAAGATGTTTCATTATGCACCCTTACCAGGTTGTTCCTTGGCCGGAGCCGGAGCCTCGGCAGCCGGCGCCTCAGCTCCCGGAGCAGCAGCTTCTTCCTCCTTGAGAGAAACCCTGGAGACTTCAACCGCTACAATCATTGCGCGCTTGTTGTCAATGATATCCAGGTTCTCATAATTGAGATCACCTATCTTGACCGACTGCCCGATACCGAGGCCGGTGATGTCAATGGTCATATGATCAGGAATATACTTCGTGAGCCCCTTGACCTTCAGTGTTCTGCGCTTAACGCGAAGCTTACCCCCGGCCTTCACACCTGATGACTCACCGGTGATCTTGAGCGGAATGTCGATTGTAACAGGCTTGTCTTCACTTACCTGCATGAAATCGATATGCTGCAACCTGTCAGAAACAGGGTGGAACTGGATTTCCTTCATCACTGCCTTATAGCTCTTTCCTGCAACTTCAAGGTTCACAAGAAACACATCGGGAGTATAGACCAGTCCGCGGAAAGCGTTCTCGTGTGCATAAAAATGAAGATTTTCCTTCTCCATGTACATCACACATGGTACATTATCCTCTGCCCGCAGGCTGTTTGTACTCTTCTTGCCGAAATGTTCACGGGGGAAGGCTTTGATCTCAATAGTTTTCATCAGTCTTTAATTTGTTGTGCTACTCAAGGTTAATGCCATATAACCTCCCATTACACGTTTGACGTTTTGTTGGAAAAAATTGGCGTGCAAATATAGCTAAAAAGCTTAGAAAACAAAACCCGAACTGATAGAGGTATTTGTATAAACCGCTTTTATTGCTTCGGCGAAGATCTCGCCAATGGAAAGCACCTTTATTTTCGGCGACTGGCAGATGAGGGGAATGCTGTCTGTGACAACGAGTTCCTCCAGCGGAGACTTGTCAATCTTCTCAACTGCATTTCCGGAAAGGACGGGGTGGGTGGCCACGGCTCTCACACTGAGCGCACCGCGGTCCCTCATTACCGTGGCGGCAAAAGTAAGCGTCCCGGCCGTGTCTACCATATCATCAATGATCACCACATGCCTCCCCTCAACTTCCCCGATGATCGAAATCTCCTCAACCACGTTAGGCTTCTTCCTCAGCTTGTAGCACAGCACCATCTCGCACTGCAGGTAGCGTGCATATGCATTAGCCCTCTTTGAACCGCCCATGTCAGGGGCGGAGACAGTCAGGCTGGGGAGATTAAGGTTCCTGATATACGGAGCGAAGAGGGCTGAACCGAAGAGGTGATCGACGGGTACGTCGAAGAATCCCTGAATCTGGTCAGCATGAAGATCCATCGTAATAATCCTGTCAACACCGGCCTTGGTCAGCAGGTCAGCGGTGAGCTTGGCTCCCAGTGACACCCTCGGCCGGTCCTTGCGGTCCTGCCGTGCATAACCGTAATACGGTATTACCGCATTCACCTTGTAGGCCGATGCCCTCTTGGCAGCGTCAATCATCAGGAGCAGCTCCATCAGGTTCTCTGCGGGAGGATTGGTAGACTGGATGATGAACACGTGACAACCCCTGACCGATTCGTCAAAACAGGGCTGAAATTCGCCGTCACTGAAGCTCAGCAAGGAGCTCTTACCAAGCTCGATGCCGAGGTGGTCGGCAATCTTTTCTGCAATTGTCAATGAAGATGTGCAGGAGAATATCTTAAAGGGAGCCCGGCCGATCATATCAGAAAGTTGGTTTTGGTTTCACTCAATGATGCCCCAAAAATAATATTTATGGGCTAATCATTTCATCCCGGTGAAAAATATCATACTGCTTTCGATATAGTTGAGTACCTCCTCCCTGCCCGTACCCCTGGAAGCAGATGTTACGAAGGTAGGAGGGAGGCTCTCCCATGATCGGAGCATGACTCTGTCATGGACGTCCCTGATCTTCGCTGCTTCAGCAGCCGACAGCTTGTCGGTCTTTGTGAAGACCCTGGCAAAGGGTACTCCGTTCAGGGCCAGTCTCTCCATGAATGCCAGGTCAGATGCCATCGGCTCATGCCTTCCATCAATCAGCGCGAAAAGCAGGATGAGGTTCTGCCTCATAGTGACATATGATGTGAAGAGCCTGTCCCACTGATCACGCATCTTCTGTGATACGCGTGCATATCCATATCCGGGCAGGTCAACCAGGTACCAGCTCTCATTGATCACGAAATGATTGATGGTCTGTGTCTTGCCCGGACTTCCCGATGTCTTTGCCAGCCCTTTTTTTGAGACAAGCATGTTGATCAGGGATGACTTGCCAACGTTAGATCTGCCAATGAATGCATATTCCGGACGGTCAGGCGGCGGAAGTTGACTGATCCTGGCGCTACTGGTGACAAAGGAGGCTGACCTGATGATCATTACCCGTTCAGTTTTTCCTTGAATCTCCGGTTGTCAATAATAAACCTCTCATGTTTGCCTTCGCCAATCTTACCGGTTTCGTCATCTGCCTCAACATGAAAAAGGAGCCTGTTTCCGTTTACCTCCTGCAGGGTGGCGGTACAGGTGATGGTCTTGCCCACCGGGGTAGCCTTAAGGTGCCTGATGTTAACTTCCGTCCCGACGGTGCCCTCTCCCTCGTCGAGGCAGGCTTCGACAGCCTTCATCGCTGTCTGTTCCATAAAAGCAATCATGGCCGGTGTGGACAGCACATCATGCAGTCCTGATCCGTAAACCGCTGCCGTGTCATTCGTGCTGACCGTTCTTGTTGTGGTGAGCCTGATGCCAGGTACTAGAATCTGTGACATATCATTTAGTTTAAGTCTTTATATGGTAAGCGAATTGCCTGCCGGTAATAGAGCCTGTTGCCAAACTGCGTCAGGTATGATCCTATAACCACCACCGAATCAGCATGGTGGCCTGGTTTCTTCTGCAGATCGAGATACCCCGTGGTGGCGGTCTGCAGAAGGGGGCTAAGTGAGTCGAGGTCAACCAGGCCGTTGACGTAGTCGCCCCTGTAAAACTTCACATTCTCGGCCATGTCATCGAACTCGATGAATATTTTGTAGAGTCCTCTCTCCGCGTAACGGTCATTGACCCTGTAGCGTATTGCGGGATAACCGGTCACCTTCTCTCCGCTCATCAGGAACTCTTCCAGCCCGGGGTGGCGTCTGCCGTCAGTATAGCGGAGCCGTGCCTTTACCCCCCCGTTCTTGTAGTACTGAACCTGGTCACCATGAATTGTATCATTGACATAGGGCGTGACCCTGAAGACCTTCCCGTCAGGATAGAACCATTTGGCTTCGCCGTTTTTGCTGTCACCGGAGTAAGGTATCTCCTGCTCCAGCTGTCCTCCCTTGTAAAAGGTACGGGTCATCCCTTCACGAATACCGTTTTTATACGTGACTTCCCTGAGCTTTACATTATCCCTGACGTAGTTCTTTATGCCTGTATAACCCGTGTCAGCCACCTGCACATCCTTCTTCCTTCCGCTTCCTTCCTGGCCGGCGCCTCCTCCGCAGGCGGAGGCAAGAATCATGATAATTGCTGCTGTAAGCAGTGTAAACTGTTTCATTTTGATGTGGTTTTTTGTGGTACGAATACTTCAAGCAGAGTGGCTGTGCCCCTGGGGATTATGGCAACGCTGTCAGCCGAGGCAGGAATGAGAATGGTCTCGCCGGCCTTTATCTCCTCACTGTGGCCGTTGCACTCCACCACTGCCATGCTCTGTGTGCAGATGTATATGATGAAGGAGTCAGTCAGGCTGTAATCCTTTATTATCGGCCTGTCGAAGGTTATCAGGCTGGTATGGAAATATTGACTTTCAGCCAGCAGCACTGTCCGGTTGAGTTCGTGGACGGTTCTGATGAGGTTAGTGCTGTCAAAGCTGAAGTTTATCGCATCGAGGGCCAGGGAGGTATGCATCTCGCGCGGCCTGCCTGATCCGTCAACACGGTCCCAGTCGTAGATGCGATAGGTGACGTCAGATGTCTGCTGTATCTCCGTAAGAAGTACCCCGCCGCCGATTGCGTGCACCAGTCCGGCAGGAATAAAAAATACATCACCGGTTCTGACAGGAGTAACATTTATCAGGTCAATAAGCTTCTTTGATCCCAGGTACTCAAGATATTCTTCCCTTGTGGTCTTTTTCCTGAAGCCGGTGTAGATTACTCCCCCCGGTTTCGTATCAATTACATACCACATCTCGGTTTTTCCCCAGGCATGGTGCCTCTCAGAGGCAAGCCTGTCATCAGGATGGACCTGAATTGAGAGTTTGTCGGCAGCATCAATGAACTTCACAAGCAGCGGGAACTCCGTTCCGAATTTTGCATAGACAGCTTCACCCAGCAGCTCGTCCATGTAGATCTCCGCAATCTCCTCGAGACTGTTTCCTTTCAGGAATCCGTTGGCCACCAACGAGCTCTTTCCCGGCATGCCGCATATTTCCCAGCTCTCGCCGATCCTGGCGCCCGGCTTTGCTTTCTTGCCGAACCGCTCCCTGAGGGTGTCCCCTCCCCAGAGCATCTCCCTGAGCATGGGTTTGAACCGGATGGGATAAAGTGAACTCATCAGCTTCAGAAGGTATAGTCAACCACCAGTTTGGCCTTTTTGATAATGGAAGCTGCCGCCACAGCCTCACGGTGAGGCTCACTCGACTGGTACCGCCTCAGATCATCAAGAGTGGCAAATGTTGCGTCAATTACAAAATCCCCGGCATGGTCAACATCAGTGATATTTACCCCTGTCCGGTACTCAATGACGTACTTCAGCCTGTTACCCAGCGGCCCGAAGATCTCCTTCAGCTTCATCACAGACTGGTTCCTCTCTTCGGGAGTGACCGGCGAGGTAAGCTTAAAGATCACGATGTGCTTTACCATACAGTTGTTTTTGTTACTTTTGGTACAAAAATAATCATTTTATGCTTATTGTCGGGATCGCCGGAGGCACAGGATCAGGAAAGACAACCGTAGTAAGAAAGCTGATTGAGATGCTCCCGCCGGGGGAAGTGGTGATATTGCCCCAGGACAGCTACTATCGTGATAACAGCCACATACCTGTTGAGCAGAGACAGAACATCAATTTTGACCATCCTGACTCGGTGGAGTGGCCGCTGCTGATAGCCCACCTTGCTGAGCTGAAAGCCGGCAGGCCGATCAGGATGCCTGTCTACTCATACCTTACCTGTGTCAGGTCAGAGGAGACCGTCCCCATCAGGCCGGCCGAGGTGGTTGTTGTGGAGGGGATACTTGTTCTCGCCGATCCGGGCCTGCGCCAGATGCTTGACATAAAGGTATTCGTGGATGCTGATGCAGATGACCGGCTGGGCAGGGTGATACAGCGTGACATAATTGAACGCGGCCGCTCGGTGCTGATGGTCCTCGAGCGGTATAATAAAACGGTGAAACCATCACACCTACAGTTTATTGAGCCATCAAAGAGATATGCAGACATAATAATCCCCGGAGGAGGCGAGAACCTTGTCGGGATAGAAGTGCTGAAGACCATAGTTGAGAAGCACCTCAGGTAATGGGCCCCGGGATTCCGGCAGGGGCGGAGTTCCGGTAATGTTTTGTCAGCTTTTGCGCAGTTCGCGCAGGTACATCTGAATGGTATTTTCGAGCCCGTAGTAGAGGGCGTCAGAGATGAGCGCGTGCCCTATGGAGACCTCCATAAGCCACGGAATATGACTGTGCAGCCATGCAAGATTGTGAAGGTCAAGGTCATGACCTGCGTTTATGCCCAGTCCGGCATCGCGTGCCGCGATGGCTGCCGTCACGAAAGGCGCAACGGCTGCTTCCCTGTCAGCATGATACCCTGATGCGTAGGGTTCGGTATAGAGCTCGATCCGGTCAGTACCGGTGCGTGCCGCATATTCTATTATCTCCGGATCAGTACCTGTGAATATGGAAGTGCGTATCCCCTTCCCGTGAAACCGGGCAATCACGTCGGTAAGAAAGGAAAGGTTCTTCCTGGTATCCCAGCCTGCATTCGAGGTTATTGCATCGTGTGCATCAGGCACCAGGGTCACCTGGTCAGGCACCACGTCAAGCACCAGCCTGATGAATTGTTCCTCAGGATTACCCTCGATGTTGAACTCGGTGGTGACGATATCCCTTATATCATAAACGTCGCTGTAACGGATATGCCTCTCATCAGGCCTCGGGTGAACAGTGATCCCCTCGGCACCGAAAGCCTGACACTTCACGGCAGCCAGCTTAACATCCGGAACGTTGCCGCCACGGGCATTGCGCAGGGTGGCAACCTTGTTGATATTTACACTCAGTCTTGTCATGCCTCTCTTCAGCTGATTCCGCGGGCAAAGTTATAAAGATCCGCAGTTTTTTGTACTTTTATTCGCCAAAGAGCCGCTGAATGCTTGCCAAAGACATGATATCTGACGTGGTCCCTGCACTGAAAACATCTGACACAGCGCAGACTGCACTTAACTGGATGGAGATTTTCAGGGTGTCACACCTTCCCATCGTGAACGAGAGCGACTACCTCGGCCTCATCTCTGACAGTGACATCTATGACCTCAACCAGCCGGAAGAGCCGATAGGAAACCACCCGCTCTCATTACCCAGACCCTCGGTGAAAATACACCAGCATATCTATGAGGTGCTTGCCCTCGCAGCACGGCACAAACTTACAGTTGTGCCGGTCATTGACGACGACAATCATTACCGCGGCGTCATCACCTGTAATGAGATCATAAGCGGTATCGCTTCAATCTCAGCCATTGATCAGCCGGGCGGGATACTGATACTGAAGGTGCTTCAGCGCGACTACTCCATGAGCCGGATATCGCAGATAGTTGAGAGCAATGACGCAAGGATACTCAGCATGCACATCACTTCTGACCCTGACTCCACCAGCCTTGAGATAACACTGAAGGTAAACACCACCGACCTTGTTTCCATCATAAAAACATTTGAGAGATACTCCTACGAGGTCACTACCTGGGTGACCGACAATGATGAGCTGGACCGTTTCTATACAGACAGGTACAACCTGCTGATGAAGTACCTGAACATGTAACCTCTGATCATGATGGACAAAACCATTGCACTGTACAGCAAGAGCCTTACCGAAAAAACCACTGCAGGCCTGATGAGGGTCATTGATGCACTCTATGACAGGGGTGTGACCATATACCTGAACATCATGGACCCTGAAGGGCACCATTTCAACCATGACCACAGGGTGATACTATTCAGCGAGTTGTCTGATCTCCCGGCATACGTATCTATGATACTGAGCGTTGGTGGTGACGGTACCTTCCTTGAGACAGCCATGAGGGTACGTACTGCCGGCATTCCGGTTGCTGGCATAAACACCGGGCGTCTTGGCTTCCTGGCAAATATTCCCGACAATGAAATCGGAAAATCAGTTGATCTGATCATATCAGGCGATTATGAGGTGATCAGCCGCTCGATGCTGGAAATAACCTCCCCGCCGGAACTGGCAGCGGATGGTAACGCCATGGCACTGAATGAGATAACCGTACAGAAGGATGACCAGAGCATGATCACGATTACGGTCGAGGTTGACGGCACCTTCCTGAATACTTACAGGGCTGACGGATTGATCATCTCAACGGCCACAGGATCAACGGCATACAATCTGAGTGTGGGTGGCCCCATTCTTTATCCCACGGATGACAGCATAATAATTGTTCCCATGTCACCGCATAACCTCACCGTCAGGCCAATAATTGTCTCCGGGAGCAGTGTCATCACCCTCGGCACGGGAGGCCGGAGCAGTCATTGCCTGGTTACCATTGATTCAAAGGCCACAAGAGTACCGTCAGGCACCGTTCTTGAGGTGCGGCAGTCCGCTTCCAGGCTCAGCACCGTGACCATCGCCGGAAATGATTTTTTCAGTACCCTGAGGAACAAGCTCATGTGGGGCGCCGATCCCCGTAACTGACAATAATTAAGGAATATTTAAGTTTTAAATATTGTACATTCCTTATATTTGTAGCCGCAATTACAATGTGACTGATGGTTAAGCGTCTGATAGTGATGTGTATGGTGGTGTCTTTCACTGCACCATTCGTATCAGGTCAGCTGTGGAAGATGAAAAGATATGAAGCCACGGCAGCTATCGGCACATCACAGTTTTACGGAGACATAGGAGGCTATACCATTGGTGAAAATGCCCTGGGATTCAAAGATATAACCTTCATCCAGACGCGTTACAGTGTCAATGGTTCATTCAGGTACTTTATCACGGACAATTTCTCTGCGAGGCTTTCATTAACGTGGGCTGCGCTTCATGCTGATGACAGGAGAGGTTCAAATAACGATGGCAGGCTCTATGAGACAAGCTCATTCCTGTATGAACCGGCTCTGCTCGGTGAATACTACTTCGTCAGGAACCGTGAACGCAACAGTTTCCTCTTCCAGACCTACAGTTACAGGAGGGCAAACAGGCTGCGCGACTTTTTCCGGAGCGTGGATGTCTATGCACTGACCGGTATCGGCGGAGCCGGTTACAACGTTTTCTACGGTAACGATAAGATACAGGAGGAGAAGTGGGATCTGGATCCCACCCTCAGAAGGAGCGGGTTTACCGCTGTGATTCCGCTGGGCGTGGGTGCCAAGCTGGCCATTGATCCCAACCTCCTGGTAGGGGTGGAACTGGCAGGCAGGTATGCGCTCTCTGATTATCTTGACGGGTATACCTCCGTGTACTCGAAGAGAAATGACGCCTACCATACCTTCAGCGTAACAGTGAGCTACAGGATTAAAACCGCACGCAACGGCCTTCCCGATTTCAGAACGTTGCGCCAATGACCACGGTAATGAAAAGATCAATCATAATAACCATACTGATAATTCTGGCTCTTCCGGCTTTGCCCCAGCGCACCGCTGATTACGGCGTCTCAGCCGGGGTGGTGAACTACCTCGGAGAGCAGAACCCTCTCAGCGCTTTTTTCAAGCCCGGTCCTGCAGTGCAGCTGTTTTACCGTTACAACTTAAACCCCAGGCAGGCCGTAAGGGCAAACCTCCTTGGCGGTTACATGACCCCGCTGGGTTCATTCCTGGGAGAGCTGGGCGCAACTTATGAATTCAACTTCTTCCCATACTCCACATTCAGGAGCAGGCATATTGACTATTCACCATATATCGCCGGAGGCGCGGCCCTCTCAATGATGAGCCAGGCCGGCCCATTCCTCTCTGTTCCATTCTCTGCCGGTTTTAAGGTCAACGTGGCTAACCAGGTTGGCGTTGAAATCGAATATGGATTCCGCAAGACTTTTACCGATAAACTGGATGGCCAATTCGAGATAACAGATTCCGGTGGCGAACCGGTTGACAGAACATGGACCCACAATAATGACTGGTACAGTTTCCTGGGGGTCTCAGTCACATGGAAGATCTACAACAAGCTTGCAGGCTGTCCAGCCTTTGCAGAGATGGGAAAAGATAAAAACAGAAAGAGGAGATAGCGTTGACTTATAAGGATCAGATAGACATGAGCAGGTTGCCGGGGCATGTGGCTGTCATTATGGACGGCAACGGCCGCTGGGCACACAGAAGGGGCCGCGAAAGGGTCTTCGGCCATCATGAGGGAGTCAAGGCAGTCCGTAAAACAGTGGAGGCATCCGCTGAACTGGGAGTCAGGTATCTTACCCTTTATGCCTTCTCTACCGAGAACTGGAACAGGCCTGACGATGAGGTCTCTGCCCTGATGGACCTGATGATCGAGTCAATAAACAATGAGACCGGAACCCTTGTGGAGAAGAGTATTTCCCTCAGGGTCATCGGTGACCTTTCACGCCTCTCGGAAAAAGTCAGGAACAGGCTGTTCGAGACGATGAAGATCACTTCACAGGGTTCGCGGATGACCCTCGTGGTAGCCCTCAGCTACTCGTCGCGATGGGAGATCTCGGAGGCATGCCGGAGGATAGCAGTTGAAGTCAGGGAGGGAAGAATGCGCCCTGACCAGATAGACGAGCATACCGTCAGCACATTCCTGACCACATCAGATATTCCCGATCCCGAACTGATGATACGTACCAGCGGAGAAAAGCGCATCAGCAATTTCCTCCTCTGGCAGCTTGCATATACTGAACTTTATTTCACCAAAAAACTTTGGCCCGATTTTGGTAAGGAGGACTTTTACAAAGCAGTGGCAGACTTCCAGAAAAGGGAAAGGAGATATGGTAAGACCAGTGAGCAGATCGCTGAAAACAGTTGAGATGAAAAAAATGAAACCTATGCGGATACTCTCCCTTTTTGCCTTGCTTCTGACAGGAGTGATTGCCACAGCCCAGACAGAGGAAAAATACGTCAGCTATACATACCCCGAAGAGTACACTCTTGCCGGCATAACCGTTTCAGGGGTGAAATTCCTTGAGCCCAATGCCCTGATAGGCATCTCCGGACTGAGGATCGGCCAGAAGATTGATATACCCGGTGAGGTGATTACAGCAGCAGCAAAGAAGCTGATGGACCAGGGGCTGTTCTCTGACGTAAGGATAACCGTTACCGGGAAAGAGGGCGAGAACATCTGGCTCGACATATATCTCCAGGAGCGCCCGAGACTCTCCTCGCTCAGGTTCGAAGGGATCAGGAAATCAGAAGAGACCGACCTGACAGAAAAACTAAGCCTCCCCGCAGGTTCACAGGTAACGGCACACCTGCTCAACAGGGCCGAACGCACAATCAGGGATCATTATATTGAGAAGGGATTCCTCAACACCGCAGTGAACATCATCCAGAAGGATGATCCCGATATGCCCAATAATGTTATCCTCAACTTCGTCATTGACAAGAAAACCAAGGTTAAGATCGAGCAGATTGTTTTTGAAGGCAATGAATACTTCATGGACAAGCGCCTGCGCCGTGTGATGAAGAACACCAAGCAGAAGGACCTCAATATCTTCAAGGGCTCCAAGTTTATCGAGGACAAGTTTGAGGAGGACCGGGCCAAGCTTGTTGAATTCTACAATGAAAACGGATTTCGCGACTTCCGCATACTGGGTGACTCCACCTATGCACTGGAAGACGGCAAAATGGCATTGGTGCTCAAGGTCAATGAGGGCAACCAGTACTACCTGAGAAATGTCGACTGGGTTGGCAACAGCATCTATACACAGGATCAGCTGTCGCGTGTCTTCAACTTCCCCTCCGGCGAGATATACAACCAGACACTTATAGACAAGCGGCTGAACGTGGATGATGATGCCGTTAGTTCGCTCTACCTCAATTACGGCTACCTCTTCTCAAGGCTCACTCCCGTTGAGAAGAAGGTGGAAGGTGACTCCATTGACCTCGAGGTGAGAATCTACGAAGGTGATCCGGCAACTCTCAATAACATCATTATTACGGGTAACACCCGCACCAATGAACATGTGGCCAGGCGTGAACTGTTCACATATCCGGGTGACCTCTTCAGCAAAGATAAACTCATACGTTCAGCAAGGCAGGTGGCCGTGCTCGGACATTTCGACCCCGAAAAGATCAACCCCCAGCCTCTCCTTAACCAGGTGGATGGAAACGTTGACCTGCTCTACGCACTAGAGGAAAAAGCCAATGACCAGTTTGAGATATCAGGCGGATGGGGCGCAGGCATGCTCGTGGGAACGGTAGGGGTGAGATTCAATAACTTCGCAATACGCAACTTTTTCAAATGGAACGAGTGGAGACCCTATCCATCCGGCGACGGGCAGAGTCTGCAGATCAGGGCACAGTCAAACGGCCGCGTATACCAGTCGTACAATATCTCATTCATCGAGCCATGGCTCGGCGGAAAGAAACCCAACACCCTCTCCATTTCTGCCTTCAGGTCGTTGATGACTGACGGTAAGAAGCAAGGTGATCTGGACAGGCAGTCAATGATCATTGACGGTGGTTCGGTGGGCTTCGGTAAGAGGCTGGAATGGCCTGATGACTATTTCTCGGTATTTTATGAGGCCAGCTATCAGAGGTACAGCCTCAACAAATACGAAATGTACAGTTTCCTCTTCAAGAACGGCACGTCCAATCTTGCAACACTGAGCGCCAAATTAACCAGGTTCTCGGCAGGGCCCAACCCGATTTACCCGACCGGTGGTTCCACCTTCTCACTTTCATTGCAGGCCACCCCTCCATATTCAGCCATCAGCGGCAAGAATTTTGCCGGTGCCAGTGATGAAGAGAAATATAAATTGATAGAGTTCTACAAGGCTGTTTTCAAGGCAGATTATTACCTGCCCCTCGATGGTGCAGGAAAGCTTATACTCAACGCCAAAGCAGCTTTCGGATACCTGGGATTTTACAATAAGGACATCGGGCCTTCGCCCTTTGAAAACTTCTACCTCGGCGGCGACGGCATGACCGGATACAGCTTCTACGGCCGCGAGGTAATAGCCCTCAGGGGTTACACCAACGGATCACTGACTCCCAGGGTTGATAAGATGGAGACCGATGGAACCCTGAGACGGGTGGAGTCAGGTAACGTTTACTCAAAGCTCACCATGGAACTGCGCTATCCCATCTCACTGAACCCGCAGGCAACCATTTTCGCACTGGCCTTCGTCGAGGCAGGCAAGGCCTGGTATGATATCAGGGACTACAATCCATTCCGTATGAACCGCTCGGCAGGGGTAGGCCTGAGAGCAAACCTGCCGATGTTTGGCCTCCTCGGCATTGACTGGGGTTACGGATTCGATTCACCTGTTTACGGGTCATCCGAAGATTCCGGAAGCCAGTTTCATTTCGTAATAGGTCAGCAATTCTGATGAAAACAAGATCAAATACAACAGCAATGAGAAAGATCATTATCATGACAGTCATTGTGTTTGCCGCCACTTTAAGCGGTATGGCACAGAAATTTGCATTCGTTGACAGCGAGTACATACGCAATAACATACCTGCTTTTACAGCAGCACAGCAGCAGCTTGACAAACTTTCCCAGGGATGGGAGAAGGAGGTGGCTGACGGTTATGCGGCAGTGGAGCAGATGTACAAGGACTACCAGGCTGAGGTGGTGCTGCTCTCACAGGATCAGAAGAAGAAGAGGGAAGAGACCATCATTGCCAGGGAGAAGGAGGTGAAAGACCTTCAGAACAGGTATTTCGGCATGGAGGGAGAGCTCTACAAGAAACGCGAGGAGCTGGTGAAACCTATCCAGGATGAGATACTGAAGGCAATCAAGGAAATATCTGTCGAGGGGAGCTATGCAGTGATTTTTGACACATCCGCAGGTTCGAACATCCTCTTCGCCAACCCGAGATATGACCTCTCAGACCAGGTTCTCCAGAAAATGGGTTATAAGAATTAAATAATTACATTTGCACGTTAAAATTTGAAAATTAAGACAATGAAGAAAGTATTTGGGATACTCCTGTTTGCTGCACTGTTTCTCACGGCACAGGATGGATTTGCACAGTCGTTCAAGACAGGTCACATCAATCGCGATGACATCATTATGGCTATGCCTGACTATGACACGGCAATGAAGAGTTACAATGCATTCGGGCAGGAGCTGACAAATGCTTTGGAGCTGATGCAGGTTGAACTGAACAACAAGTATGATCAGTTTACCAAGGAGGAGAAGAATCTTACTGATCTTGTAAAGGCAAACAGGGCGCAGGAGATAACAGACATGCAGACACGAATAAGCAATTTCCAGCAGCAGGCCCAGGTTCAGCTGCAGGAGAAGCAGGCTGAGCTTCTGAATCCCATCATCGAGAAGGCCAACAACGCTATCAATGCCGTTGCAAAGGAGGGCGGTTATATATATATATATGATGTCCGCACTCTCGTTTACGTGGATACGGTAAAGAGCACCGACATCGGTCCGCTGGTAAAGACGAAGCTGGGAATCAAATAATTAAAATGAAATCAAAGTGCTGCCCGCCCCCGGCGGGCAGTCTTACATTATAAAGTTATGGAAGCAAGCAACCGTCCGATCGGGGTATTTGACTCAGGTGTGGGAGGGTTGACGGTGGCACAGGCCATCCGCCAGATCCTGCCCGGGGAACAGATAGTCTATTTTGGTGATACGGCACACCTGCCTTACGGCGACAAGTCAGAAGAAGCCATCAGGGGCTATTCAAGGAAGATTACCGAGTTCCTCCTCGGCTATGACGCCAAGGTGGTGCTCATTGCCTGCAACTCGGCATCAGCCTCAGCGTACGAAGCTCTGCTTGCAGAATACGGCAACAGGGTCATAATCCTCGATGTGATCAACCCGGTGGTTGAGTATTGCGCTTCACGCAACTTTCAGAAACTCGGAGTTATAGGCACCAAACTGACTGTTAACTCAGGCACTTACACCAGGAAACTGAAGGAGGCATCTCCCGCCACCAGCGTGGTCTCGCTTGCAACACCGCTGCTTGTACCCATGATCGAGGAAGGCTTTATCTTTGATGACATCAGCAATGCCATCATCCGCACTTATCTCTCCGACCAGAGGCTGAACGACATAAACGGCCTGATACTCGGATGCACACACTATCCCATCATACGTAACCAGATAAGCAAATTTTTCAACTTCAGCGTGGAGGTGGTTGATTCCGCCCGTATCGTTGCAGTCAGGCTCCGGGAAATCCTCGGGGAACATAACCTGGTCAACAGGGGCAAACCGGGTGAAGACCTGTTCTTTGTATCAGACTTTACAGATTACTTTGAGAAGATTGCCAGGATGTTCTTTGAGAGCTCCATCAACCTCCGCAGGGCAGACATCTGGTCATGATACTTAACTAATTACCCTCCACAGATATACCGGCATATTTTTTCTGCAGGATTCCGCTGTCCGGATGAGGTTATTTGGAAGGTCATGACAAACATGACCAAAATCATACAGTTGTATCAGGTTAATGGTGAACTTAGCTTCACCTTTTCAGGTTACTGTTTTATACAGGTTCTTATTTAAAATCAAATACATCACAATCATCATGGGAAAAAGATCAAAGGTCATTGAGAAGGATGCGGTGGTGATCAGGTTCTCAGGCGACTCGGGAGACGGGATGCAGCTTACAGGCACCCTTTTCTCCAACACGTCGGCCCTGTTCGGACATGACATCTCCACCTTTCCTGACTATCCTGCAGAGATAAGGGCCCCGCAGGGTACCGTCGGAGGCGTCTCCGGGTTCCAGGTACACATCGGGCACAAACTGATTAACACTCCGGGTGATTTCACCGACATTCTTGTGGCGATGAATCCCGCAGCCATCCGCGCCAATGCCAGGTGGCTGAGGAAAGGGTCCACAATCATTTATGACTCAGATAATTTCACTGAAAAGTCGATACAGAGGGCAGGCTACAAGGCTGATCCGTTTGCAGAAGACAAGCTTGACTCTATGAACCTCATTGCGGCGCCTATCTCCACCCTGGTGAAGGAAGCCCTCAAGGATATGGAAATTGATCCCAAAACCGTACTCAGGACGAAGAACATGTTTGCACTGGGGATGGTTTACTGGCTCTTTGACAGCAAGCTTAAGTACACAGAGGACTTCATTGAGGAGAAATTCGGAAAGAAGCCGCTTGTGGCCGAGGCCAACAGCAAGGTGCTCAGGGCAGGCTACTACTACGGAGAGACCATTGAGGCGCTGACACCTTCATACAGGGTTGATCCCGCACCAATCAGGAAAGGCACTTACCGCAACATCAACGGCAACCAGGCCACCGCATGGGGCGTGCTTGCCGCTGCCGAGAAAGCCGGACTGAAGCTCTTCATCGGTTCATACCCCATTACCCCGGCTACCGGTGTCCTTGAGGAACTTGCTCTAAGGAAGGATATGGGCGTCAAGAGCCTCCAGGCTGAGGACGAGATCGCAGGCATATGCACCTCCATCGGAGCAAGCTTCGCAGGGCGCATGGCCGTCACATCCACATCCGGTCCCGGACTCGCACTGAAGTCTGAAGCCCTTAACCTGGCCGTGATGACTGAGCTGCCACTGGTAGTGATTGACGTTCAGCGTGGCGGACCCTCCACGGGACTGCCGACCAAAACAGAACAATCTGACCTGTGGCAGGCTCTCTACGGCCGTAACGGCGAAAGCCCGGTACCGGTCATTGCAGCCGGAACACCTTCAGACTGCTTCTGGTTCGGGTTCGAGGCTGCAAAAATTGCCGTCGAACACATGACACCGGTGATCCTCCTTACTGACAGCTATCTGGCCAACGGCTCGGAACCTTGGAGGATACCATCAACCAAAGACCTTCCTCCCATCACTGTACCTTACGCAGTTAAAACTGACAAGGAGTTCCTCGCATACGAGAGAGACCCGGTGACACTGGCACGCAAATGGGCCATCCCCGGCACACCGGGACTGGAGCACCGTGTGGGCGGACTCGAGAAGACAGTTAAGGGGAGCGTATCATATACCCCGGAGAACCATGAATACATGGTGAAAATCCGTGACGAAAAGGTGGAACGGATTGTGAAGGAGGTGCCTGACCTGAAGGTCCTCGGAAAGAAAACAGGCGATCTGCTTGTAATCGGATGGGGCAGCAGCTACGGGCATATTACCACCGCTGTGACTGAATTGCAGCAGGAGGGATACGCAGTGTCGGCAGCCGTCTTCAACTACATCAGGCCCCTGCCGAAAAACACCGCAAAGGTGTTCGCCGGATTTGACAAACTGGTGGTTTGCGAACTGAATACAGGCCAGTTTGCCAACTACCTGAGAATGAAGCACCAGAAGTACACGTACAACCAGTACAACAAGATTCAGGGGCTCCCGTTCACTGTCAAGGAGATTAAAGATTATTGTGTTAAACTGCTTAAGGGTAAGAAAAATGGCTGAAACAAATATTAACCACTACGCAGCGAAAGACTTCAAAAGTGATCAGGAAGTAAGATGGTGCCCGGGATGCGGTGACCACGGCATTCTGGCCTCACTTCAGAAGACTCTTGCTGAACTTGATATACCGAAGGAAAAATATGTCTTCGTATCAGGTATCGGTTGCTCTTCAAGGCTCCCGTACTACATGAATACCTACGGGTTTCACGGTATCCACGGCAGGGCAGCAGCAATAGCCACCGGCATAAAGATTGCAAACCCTGACCTTATGGTATGGGAGATGACCGGTGACGGCGACGCACTCGCAATCGGCGGAAACCACTATATCCACGCTATAAGGCGTAATATAGACATCAAGATCATCCTCTTCAACAACGAGATTTATGGCCTTACCAAAGGGCAGTATTCTCCCACCTCGAAAAAGGGCCTCACAACCAAAACTTCGCCATATGGCACAATAGAAGAGCCCTTCAAGATCGGGGAACTGACAATAGGCGCCAACGGACGCTTCTTCGCCCGCACGGTCGACTATAACCTGCAGCTCTCAAACGAGGTTTACAAGGAGGCGGCAAAGTTCCACGGCACGGCCGTTGTGGAGGTCATCCAGAACTGCGTCATCTTCAATGACGGAACTCATGACGCTTTCACCAGCAAGGAGAACCGCGACGACAATACCATCACTCTCCGCCATGGCGAAAAGATGATCTTTGGCAAGAACCGCGACAAGGGTATCATCCTGAAGGACCTCAAGCTGAGAGTGGTAAAGATTGGCGAGAATGGTATTACCGAGAAGGATATCCTTACCCACGATGCCCATGAGCCCAACCCGGGCATTCACTACAGGCTCGCAGGCATGTCGCTTCCTGAATACCCTGTGGCGCTTGGCGTGATAAGGGCTATCAGTGCACAGACCTATGACGCAGCCATGATGGAGCAGCATGAGCGGGTACAGGCCAGATCAAAGATCAGAACCGTGGATGAACTGCTCAGAAGCGGATCAACCTGGGAGGTGAAGTAATCACCACTGAAACGGCACCGTTGCCAGGCTCTCCCCGGTGATAAAAAACAGCCGGTTCCTTAATGCAGGGGACCGGCTGTAATATTCTATTCTCTTTTTGTTTATTTTGGTATCCGACTTTACCTGGTGCCCAGATGAATGATTGCCCCGAACACAGCCCCGGCTTCACCCGTGACGTGCATGACCAGCAGGAACGCCTGAAGGAGCTGGCTTGTGTTAACCGTGCCACACAGATTATCAAGGAGAGAAAGCCTGTTGATGAGACACTCACGAACCTGGTACTCGGGCTGCCCGATGCTCTTCAGTATCCCGGTTACACGGTGGCAAGCATAAAATTCCAGGGCCGCGCATTTGAGACACCCGGCTTCACCGAAACGGAATGGAAACTTGAGCATGACTTTGAGACTATTGCGGGCAAAGGAACTGTGACAGTATGTTATACGCGGCAGTTTCTCCCTGAGGATGAAGGTCCGTTCCTGAAGGAAGAAGATGAGCTTCTGGGCAGGTTTGCCTGCCTGATCACCGGTTATGTCAACAGCATGCTGGCTGAAAACGCCCTGTCACAGGAGAGCAGGACTGAACCGAAGATGCCTCATGATCATGAAGGCAGGTCGATCAGGAAACTGTTGCAGCAATTCCTTGACAGGCACAATGCCGAAAGGGATGTTTTTCATGATCTTATGCCCTTCATGGTCAGAGAGATACTACTGGTTGCCAGCCTTTATGATGCATACTCCATAGAGGGCGAAGGGCGGTTCTCTGACTACATGCTCGGTGAATACTACCAGATGAGCCTCACAACCATCCCGCGCATCACCGGCGTATCAGGAGAGGATGAAGCCTTTTCGCGGCTTGAGGCGCGCCATTATGACATGATCATTATTATGGTAGGGGTAGACAAGAGCAACCCGATGAGCCTCTGCCGCAAGATCAAGCAGAAATACCCGTATATCCCCACTTACCTGCTTCTCAATAACCCCGGTGACATCCCCTTCGTCCAGGAACAGAAGAGTCACGGAGTGCCGTTTGACAACCTCTTCGTCTGGACAGGCGAGTCACGTGTCTTCTTCGCCATGGCGAAACTACTCGAAGACAAGGTCAATGTTGGAAATGACACCCGGAAGGGACTTACAGGGGTGATACTGATAATCGAGGACGCCCCTGACTACTATTCCACCTACGTGCCGATGCTCTATTCCCTTGTCCTTGAGCAGACACGGATCCTCATCGAGGATGTCTCCTCCGATGAGCTTTACAAGGTGCTTAAGCTCAGGGCCAGACCCAAGATACTGCTGGCCACCACATGGGAGGAAGCCATGGCAGTATATGCCAGGTACAAGGATAGCCTCCTCGGCGTCATCTCTGACATGCGGTTCCCGCGAAACGGTGAGCTTTACAAGATGGCCGGGCTCGAAATGCTCCGGATGATCAGGGCGGAACAGCCTAACCTGCCCACCGTGCTGCAGTCGTCAGACCCCGAAAACGCCCGCTTTGCAGCAGAACTGAAAGCCAACTTCATCAACAAGAACTCCGAAACACTGCTTCAGGATATCAAATCATTTATTACCTATTACCTCGGCTTTGGCCACTTCGTCTACCGTGACACAAAAGGCAGGCAGATTGCAATAGCCAAGTCGATGAAGGAGTTTGAGGCATTCCTCAAGACCGTTCCTGAGGATTCGCTGGTTTACCATGCAATGAAAAACCACTTCTCCCTCTGGCTGATGGCAAGAGGAGAGGTGAAGATTGCCAAGCTCATAAACCCGGTCAAGATATCTGACTTCCAGAGCCTCAGGGAGATGAGGGAGTTCCTCCTTGACATCATCAGGAAGAGACGCCGGGAGATGAATAAGGGCAAGGTGGTAAACTTCGACGAGTCAGTGATGGTTGACGAGTCAAACGTTGTGAGCTTTGCCGGTGGATCACTTGGAGGAAAGGGACGTGGCCTTGCATTCATCAACACCCTGATTTACAGTTTTGAGCTCGGGCGCCTGCTGCCTGGAATTAACATCAGGACGCCCTTCACGACAATTATCGGCACGGATGAGTTCGACCAGTTCATGGATACCAACCAGCTATGGGAAACGGCAAACCGCGAAAAGGATTTCAGCGCCCTGCAGAAACAGTTCCTGGCGGGCACTCTCAGTGATGATCTCGAAAATAAACTGAGGGTATTCATCAGGCTCAATACCAAACCACTGGCGGTGAGATCGTCAAGCCTGTTCGAGGACTCGCTGAGCCAGCCCTTTTCAGGAATCTTTGGTACTTACCTCCTGCCCAATAACCACCCTGATCCGGAGGTGAGGCTGATGCAGCTCATCGGGGCCATCAAACTCGTTTTCTCCTCGATCTATTCGGACAATTCACGTATCTATTTCGAGGCCGTAAACTACAAGATAGAGCAGGAAAAGATGGCTGTGGTCATTCAGGCTGTTGTGGGAAACAGGTACGGAGATATCTTTTATCCCCATATCAGCGGCACGGCACAATCATTCAACTTCTATCCTGTAGCCAGCATGACCCCGCATGACGGCTTCGCCGTGGCGGCAGTGGGTCTGGGGCAGTATGTGCTTGACGGTGAGAGGGCTTTCAGGTTCTCTCCCGCATACCCTGCTCTTGACATTGTCTCCATCAGGGACATTACCAGGTACTCGCAGACGGAGTTTTATGCGGTCAACCTGGCCCGCAGCGAGGTTGACCTTCTCAAAGGCGAAAATGCCGGACTGGTCAAGCTTGATATCTCGAGGGCAGAAAGCGATGGCACCCTGAATCATGCTGCATCTGTATACAGTATTGATAATGAAACGCTTGCGCCGGGGCTTTCCATGCCCGGACCGCGTGTCGTCAATTTTGCAAATATCCTCAAGTATGATTATGTACCGCTGGCGAATGCACTGAAAACGGTCCTTGAGGTGGTGAGGGAAGCTTTTGGTGCACCGGTGGAGATAGAGTATGCCGTTGACCTGAACAAGGATGAGGAGGGGAGGGCCACCTTCTACCTCCTGCAGATAAAGCCCATGGTTGGAAGCGGTGCAGGCTACAGCATCGATCCTGAAAGTGTATACACCGATGATATGCTGCTGGTATCCAGAAAGAGCATGGGCAACGGGCTGGTGGAGGGAATCACGGATATCATCTATGTGGAACCGGAAAGATTTGATAACCTGAAAACCAATGAGATGGCTGCCGAGATCGACGCCATCAACCGGCAGATGCTGGCGCAGGGAAGGAAATATGTGCTCATCGGTCCGGGCCGGTGGGGCACCAAGGACCGGTTCCTCGGGATACCTGTTGAGTGGCCGCAGATCTCAAACGCAAAGATCATAGTGGAGGTAAGCCTGCCTAATTTCCATATAGATGCATCGCAGGGATCACACTTCTTCCATAATGTCACCTCCATGAACATCGGTTACCTGGCTGTGAACGAAGCCACGGCAGAGGGGGTCATAATGTGGGACAGGCTGAGTAAGGAGAAGGAAGTTGGTAAAGGCACCTGGTTCAGGCACATCAGGTTTCCCAAACCCCTGGTCATACGAATGGACGGCAGGCTGGGGATGGCGGTGATATCATTGGGTGTATGATAATTGCCTGTTATCCGGGTAATTACATTATATGCAGGTAACGGCGGGTCTCAGACCCGCCGCTACGGAATAAGATTCGCATACCTGCCATGCATGTAACATCATATCACGTCAACCGATGATGCGGCAACGTTCGGATTTATCTTCCTGATCAATCCCTGCAACACGTTGCCCGGTCCCGCTTCAATGAATTCAGTCGCACCGTCGGCAACCATCTTCTGTACGGTCTGTGTCCACCTTACCGGTGAGGTCAGTTGTGCAATCAGGTTCGCCATAATCATATCAGGTTCCGTCACCGGCATGCCTGTCACATTCTGGTAGACGGGGCAAAGCGGGCGGTTGAAGCGTGCCTTTCGTATGGCCTCTTCCAGCTCCTTGCGGGCAGGTTCCATGCATGGCGAATGGAATCCGCCGCTCACTGACAGCGGCACGATCCGTTTTGCTCCCCTCTTCTTCAGTTCCTCCGTAGCTGCTGACACTCCTTCCATGGTGCCGGAGATCACTATCTGGCCGGGACTGTTGTAGTTGGCCGGCACCACGGTCTCGTTCAGCGCGGCACATACCTCTTCCACCACCACATCATCCATGCCCAGCACTGCGGCCATGGTCGACGGGTTAATGCCGCATGCCTTCTGCATCGCGGAGGCCCTTCCGGCAACAAGCGCCAGTCCCTCCTCAAAGGACAGAGCTCCGGCAGCAACCAGTGCTGAAAACTCACCCAGCGAGTGGCCGGCAACCATCGCCGGTTTAAAGGCACTTCCGGCTACAGCCGTCAGTACCACCGAGTGAAGAAAAATCGCAGGCTGCGTCACACGGGTCTGCCTCAGCTCCTCGTCGGTGCCTGAAAACATGATGTCAGTTATGCGGAAGCCAAGCAGTGCGTTGGCCTTTTCAAACATATCATGCGCCACGGGAAATTTCTCATAGAGATCCTTTCCCATGCCGGGGAACTGCGCGCCCTGCCCGGGGAATACATAAGCCTTCATAATTGATTCAGGTATTGTGTGAATAAATAATTTCAATGCAGCCTGCTGGCTATCAGGTGCATGAACTCCTCGCGCGTGTTCAGGTTCGAGAGGAAACAACCCGTGAAAGCCGAGGTTGTAGTGACCGAGTTCTGCTTCTGCACACCTCGTATCTGCATGCACATATGCTGTGCCTCAATGACTACAGCCACACCAAGAGGTTTCAGGTTATCCTGGATGCAGTTTCGTATCTGTGTTGTCAGCCTCTCCTGCACCTGGAGCCTGGCAGCGTAGGTCTCAACCACCCTGGCTACCTTGCTCAGCCCGGTGATATAACCGTCGGGAATGTACGCCACGTGAGCCTTGCCGTGAAACGGCAGCATATGATGCTCGCACATTGAGTAAATGTCTATGTCTTTCACAATCACCATCTGCCGGTACTCCTCTTTGAAGATGGCGCTTCGCAGTATCTCTTCGGGGTCAGACTGGTACCCGCGCGTCAGGAAGCTGAGCGCCTTGGCAACGCGCTCGGGCGTCTTGAGCAACCCTTCCCTGTCAGGATCTTCTCCAAGGAGCTTGAGTATCTTGTAGTAATATCCTGCGATCTCCTCTATGACCTCAGAGTTCCATTTCTCTATCTTGTTGTAGCCGTCAGACAGCTTTCCGCTGCCGTCATTTAGTTTTTCCATGGTTATCCGTAGTATTCAACATAATTATTTTCTGTCTCTTCCACCCTCACGCAATGCAGCGTAGCCCCCTCCTCTGCCAGCGGAAACTCAAGCTCATCCCATATCGCCATGGCAAGGTTCTCGGTGGTGGCTACCTTACCTGCCATGAAGTCTGTCTCCAGGTTCATATTCTTATGGTCGAGCTTTTCGATGACCCTGTCCGTCATTATCTCCTTCAGCCTGGTGGCATTCATGAAATAACCTGTTTCATTATCGGGTTCGCCCTTCACAGTTACCTTCAGGACGTAGTTATGCCCGTGCCACAGGGGATTGGAACACTTGCCGTAGATAATCATGTTCTCCTCGTCGGTGAGGTCAGGGCGGAACATTCTGTGTGCGGCGCTGAACCGCTCTCTTCTCGTCAGGTAGATCATATCCGCTAAATTAATTGGTTGACCGGATCAGGGACTATTTTGTTCAAAAATAATATATTTATCACTCCAACTAATGCTGCCTATGAACAATGCATCAAGGGATATATTTATAGCTGTGGCGCACCCCTCCGAGGAGGAGGCGGTGAGGATCGCAGCATCGAACGCCGGCTTGAGCTGTGAGATAATTGTTACCGGGGTGGGAGGGGCGGCTATGTCATGGGCGCTGCAGAAGAGGTTTGCCTCCGGCGATGCCCCATCACTGGTGATCGGAGCCGGTATTGCAGGCAGCTACGTAGAGTCAATCCGGCCGGGAACTGTTGTCACCACCTCTTCTGACTGCTTTGCCGACATGGGTGTGGATGATAACGGCAGGTTCGTTCCCCTGTTTGGTGCAGGCCTTGCCGATCCTGACAAACCACCCTTCAGCGGCGGACGGATACCCTGCAGCGGCAGGTGGTTTGATCTGGCCGTCGGGCTGATGCCTGCCGTCAGGGGCGCAACTGTCAACATGGCCTCGGGCTCACAGTCAGTCATAGATCGGATCCGCAGGGCATGGGACCCGGAGATAGAGACAATGGAGGGCGCCTGGCTGGCTTATACCTGTGCAATGTCAGGGATACCATGGATATCTGTAAGGGCAATATCAAACATGGTGGAGCCCCGGAACATGAAGAACTGGAAGATTACAATGGCCCTTGGCAGGCTGCAGGAAAAAATGACCCTGCTCCTTGAGCTAATTGCAAAATTATGAAACTGACACTTGGTTTTTCCCCGTGCCCCAATGACACCTTCATCTTCGAGGCAATGGTGCATGGGAGAGTAGATACGGAGGGACTGGAATTCGACTGGTTTCTGGCTGATGTTGAGGAACTTAATCGGAGGGCTGTGGAGGGCAGTGTTGACATCACCAAAATGAGCTTCCACGCATACGCCCGCACGGCGCAAAAATACCTGATACTCGATTCCGGCAGCGCCCTGGGACGCAGCAACGGCCCGCTGGTGGTGAGCCGCAGGCCTGTCATGCCTGACGAGCTTGACGATGCCCTCATTGCCATTCCCGGAAAATACACCACCGCTAACCTCCTCTTCAGCATCTTCTGGCCCGGGGCCACGCGCAAACGCGAATACCTCTTTTCGGATATCCCCGGGGCGGTGCTCTCCGGAGAAGCCGATGCAGGGCTGATCATTCACGAGACACGCTTCACCTTCAGGTCCATGGGCCTGACAATGGTAGCTGACACCGGCGCCATGTGGGAGAAAATGACCGGGCTGCCGGTCCCGCTGGGCGGAATAGTGATCAGTCGCAACATTGATCCTTTTGTTGCATCAAAAGTGGAGAGGGCCATACGGCGAAGCATCGAATATGCCCGGTCCAGCCCGCGGGAATCGGTTGACTTTATCAGGCAGCACGCCCGCGAGACTGACGCTGAGGTGACCCGCGAACACATAAAGTTATATGTCAACGATTTCAGCCTGTCACTGGGAGAGGAGGGACGCCGGGCCATTGAAAAGCTGTTCTCCGTGGCCCTGGAAAAAGGCGTTGCAAACCCGCTCCCGGCAAGCATATTTCTGAAATGACAGGTTAAAAATCAACCTATTTTAGTATATTTACAGGTAATTCTAAAAATCTGTCCGGATTATGAAATTTGAACTACCCCCGTTGAAGTATGAAGCAGGTGACCTCGCACCGCAGTTGAGTGCAGAGACGCTTGAGTATCATCATGGCAAGCATCATCTGGCCTATGTCAATAACCTGAATAACCTTCTCCCCGGTTCCCCCTTCGAGGAGGCTACACTTGAGACTATGATCCGAAAGGCTGAAGGCGGTATTTTCAATAACGCCGCACAGGTATGGAATCATACTTTTTATTTTGCATCACTGTCGCCCACAGGCAAACGAACACCATCGGGAACCGTGGCGAAAGCCATCGATGCCGAATATGGCTCTTTCGAAGGTTTCAGGGAGGCATTCACCAAAGCCGCCACAACGCTCTTCGGTTCAGGGTGGGCATGGCTGTGCATGAAGCCTGACGGCCGCCTGTTGATAACTCAGGAATCAAATGCCGGAAACCCGATCAGATCAGGACTAATGCCGCTTATGACGTGCGATGTGTGGGAACATGCCTATTATATTGACTACAGAAACAGACGTCCTGACTACATCAAGGCATTCTGGGAGCTGCTCGACTGGAAGGTGATAGGAGAGCGGTACGACGAAGCACTGAAGAAATAGACACCCGTCAGGCTGCCGCCATTCATTATCCGGCAGCCTGTTGAAAGTGATATCTGGCAGCCCCGGCACGGGGCTGCTTCGTTTTGAAATCAGCGCTTTCTTTTTTCCCTATCTTTACGCAAAATTCCGACTATGAACTTCCATGACCTGATTGAAAAGACACGCACCTACAGACGGTTTGACGGTAAACATGAGATCACTGCCGATACCCTGGCTTCTCTTGTAGACCTGGCCCGCCTGTCGGCATCCGGCGCCAATCGTCAGCCACTTAAGTATATTCTTGTCACTGATCCTGTGCAACGCGAAACCCTTTACCCATGTCTCGCATGGGCCGGATATCTGACCACCTGGGAAGGGCCCGGCAACGGAGAAAGGCCAACAGCATACATTGTGATTCTGGGTGACAAGGAGATATCAGAATCCTTTGGCGTTGACCATGGCATTGCCGCACAGAGCATTATGCTCGGAGCCACCGAAGCAGGCCTGGGAGGTTGCATCATTGCATCCGTAAAGAAGGAGAGACTGAGAGCTGCCTTCGACATCCCGAAGCAGTATGAGGTTCTGCTTGTACTGGCCCTCGGCAAACCGGTAGAAGAGGTGGTCATAGAGACCATACGCAATAACGATGTCAAATACTGGAGAGATGATAACAGCGTTCACCATGTTCCGAAGAGGACGCTTGACGAGATCATTCTGCGCAGGTAAATCCGAACGGTCACTCCTGCTGCTCCTCGTTCTCCTCACCCTGGTTCTGCAGAGCGTATCCGCCCAGCAGCACGGATCAATACTCTTCCATGGCGTCATCTTTGACGCCTCCACACGCCAGCCCCTGCCTGACGCACACTGGATCATCCGAAGCCGTTCCGCCGGCGCCACCGACAGCAGGGGCATGTTCTCATTCTATGCACATTATAATGATACCATAACTTTTACCTGTATCGGCTACAGGCACTACACATTGGTGGTGACTGACACCCTGCGGGCAAGAGAATATACTGCCGGGATTTACCTTCCGGGTGACACCACCATGATCCCCGCTGTGGTCGTCATCCCACGGTTAGGCAACATCCGGGCTGAGATTATGGCTGAACGAGCATCCCCGAACCAGGATGTGATCAATGCCACCAACAATCTCAGAATGGCCGTCTACCAGGGCCTGGCCAATCCCCCTGAACTGGGAGACCCTGCAACAAATTACGAGGTGCTCAGGCAGAAACAAAGGATGGATGCCTATAACAAGGGTCAGATCGCTTCTGACCGGATGATCGGGCTTAGCCCGCTAACACTGATACCTTTAATATATCTGGCTGCCAAAGGCCTGCCGGAAGATCCCGAACCTCCTGCTCCGCACATCTCCGCCAGGGAGATGGATTACCTGAAGCAGGTGCATGACTCGCTGCTTATCAGGCAATAACCATCAGGCAGTAAGCAATAGTTTGACAATCAACCTTTTACAAAAATCGCCTTGATAATGTGGCTTGCTATCTTCGGATTTTCCTTCAGCCTCCTGGTTGAATATCCGAACCATTTTTCCCCGAACGGGACGTAGACCCTCATGAGGTGACCGCCGTCAACGATGCTCTGGCGCAGCTTCGGGGTGACCCCGTAAAGCATCTGGAACTCGTACATATTTTTGGGAACATTGTATTTCCTTATCAGCTCATATGCTCCCTCAATCAGCGGCTTGTCGTGAGTGGCAATGCCGACATATATCTTATTCCGGAACATGAATTCGAGATCCTCAAGATAGTGTTTGTTGATCTCCTCGTACTTCTTGTAGGCTATCTCAGCCGGCTCGATGTAGATGCCCTTGCAGAGACGGTAGTTGGTGGGTATCTCCGGTGTGTTCATGTCAAGCATCTTCTCCAGGTCACTGCAGGTCCGCTTCAGGTATGCCTGCACCACCAGTCCCACATTGCGCGGGAACTCTGCATGAAGACGCCTGTAAAGCTCAATCTCCAGGTCAGTGCAGGGAGAGTCTTCCATGTCAATCCTGCAGAAGTTGTTGTATGATGCTGCCTTTGCCACTATCTCGCGCATCAGCCGGTAGCATGCCTCCTTGTCAAGAAGCAGCCCGAAGCTTGTCGGCTTGAGCGAGTAATTGCCGTTTATCCCGTTTTTCTGGGTCTCCTCTATCAGGTCAAGATACTCCTGCTTGTTGGCTTCGGCCTCATCAAGCGACTTGATGAATTCTCCCAGTACGTCGAGGGTCACCCTGACACCCTGCGCGTTCAGCTCACGTGAGACCCGCATGGCATCAGCCATGGTCACTCCTGAGATATAGGCGCGTGAAAAGATCCAGATGAATTTCTTCGGGAACCAGGGCAGGATAGAGGCAATAAACTTGTTGAACATCTTTAAGTGCTTTTATTTTTTTTGGCGCTCAAAGATATGAAAAAGGTTAATACCTGATAACCTGTCTGATTACTCCGGATCGCGGCTGGAGAAAAGGAATCCCCGGAGACTATTTCCGCCGCTCGCCGGCGCTTATGGTGCCTTTTACTTGAAAGCCTTTTCCGGCAGCCCGTCGCCCTTGAGTGACAGCCTGCTGAAGTATGCAGGCACCTCACGCCCCGTCAGCTTATCTACATACAGTTTCGCCAGGTACTGTCCCAGCATGAATCCCTGCCCGCGCAGCCCGAGGAAGAGACCGTGTTCAGGATCGATGTACATGCGCGGCTCAGTGTAGTAACCGCTCCAGAGCGACTGGAATCCTGCTGTTGAGAGCTCGGGAAGCCATGAGGTGAATACCTCTGACACGATCTCCATGAACTCTTTGCTGTTTATCTTCAGGTTTCTTCCCGCTTCGGCAGGATCGGCTGCAGGCGATGCACATCCAATAATCTGTCCGGTTTCACCCAGCTGTTGTCCGTATACTGCTATGAATCCTTTGTAGTTACGACGGTCTATGAGCATAGGAAGCGGGGTATTGCCCGGTCCCATCATCGGCAGTCGCCTGGTGATGAAAGCCTGGTGCCGGACGCCGTAGGTACCGGTATATAGCCCCAGGCTGCGGGCAAACTCCTCACCATGAGCGCCCATGGCATTGATGAAGACGGGAGTCTCATACTCCACGTATTCGCCGCGGTGGTTCTGCACGGTTACGGTGTATTCGCGGCCGTTCCGGCTCACTGCCGTGACTGTGCTGTCCTCTTCTACAGCGCCTCCTGCCTTGATTCCCAGGTGTCTTATCAGGTCAATGACCCTGCCGGGCGTTGCCTGCCAGCAATCGTTGGTCAGCAGCGCCGCCCTGTAAGTCTTCTTCATCTCCGGGTTGATTCCCGGTGCAATCTTCGCCGCATAGTCGGCCGGCATCACCATTTCGCCGTCTGACCAGGCCAGAGAGGCCTCGAGCTGGCTCATCATGGTCTCGTCATGTGCGAAGGTCACGTATTTGATTTCCCTGTAGTTTATCTCGCCGGTCTTCTGAAGCTCCCTGAACAGCTCATGGTTATGCCTTGCCAGGTCAGACAGTTCGGGTACGCTGAAGTTGGGTCTTCCCCCGGCAATGTTGCGCCATGATGATCCGCGGTCATGGTTGATGAGAACGGGTTTCATTCCGGCCTCGGCCAGGTAACGCATAAGGGCGCTGCCGGTTATTCCTCCGCCGGCAACCAGCGCTCCCACCTTCACCTTCCTGCTGTCACCCTGGGTGACAATTATCTCAGGTGTATCCTGTGGGAAGAGTTCCCCCATGGTGATCTGGTTTGAGAGAGGGGCCCTGGGAGTGGCATCACCTACAATCTCTATGCCCGCCGGTCTGAGAAGCATCGAGAGCCTCTTTATGCACCGTTTGCCGCGGCAGGGACCCATCCCGAGACGCGTTGTATGCTTGATCTCGTCAACAGATATGTATTTCCTGTCGCCGATGACCGCCATTATCTCTTCCAGCTTTACATCCTCACAGTGGCAAACATACTCCTTTGCTTCCATGCTGGCAGCAGGGGTGAAGGTCACAGGCACAGGATAGTTCTCCTTCGCGATAAAGCCCCTGGCGCTGACAATGTCCGTGCCTGCCGGTGTAATGGCTCTTACCCTTGCAACATTTGTCCTGTTGGGTTTCATCATCACCTTCTCGATGACACCCTCGCCGACTTTCTTACCGTCATTGTCAACGAGCCAGACCTCACTGCCCTCCTCCACGAAATACTCCACGGGCAGGAACAGCTGGTTCTTCGCGGTATTGTATCCGAAGATAGCCAGCCCGGGGCACTGGTAAACGCATGCCAGGCACCCCGTGCACTTGTCATAGTCTATTGCCGGCACCGTGTCAGGCGACGCCTTGGTTATCGCCCCGTGGGGGCAGGCGAACTGGCACGGGTTACAGGCGAAACTGTATAGGCAGTCAATTATCACGAACGGCCTCGCTTTCATCCTTGCTTCGTCAGGCATCCACGGGTTCTCAATGATCCTTGTCGGGTGCTGCTGTGAATCAATGTATTCCTTTGATAATGAGAGATATTCGTTGTAGTTACTGCGCACGCCCATCTCCTGGATGATCTCCATGGCGGCCTGCTTACCGCGAAGCACTGCCGTGGTACCCTCACCGATCCGCATGGCGTCGCCTGCGGCGAACACCTTCGTGCCGAACACCTCGCGACCCTTGATCAGGAGCTGGTTGTCGGGGATAAGGCCTGTACATATGTTGATGGCATCAATGCCTTCGATGATCTTCTCCGTTCCCGGGACGGGGGTGAAGTTGCGGCTTTCGGCTATCACTGCCCCGCATATGCCGTCATTGGTGCTGTTGGGAATAGCCCTGACCAGGGTGTGCGACAGGATGACCGGAATACCCAGCCTCCTCACCCTGTTGGCCTGCACCGGGAAGCCCCCCTCGTATGGCATTGCCTCTATGATGGCTTTGACCTTCGCACCGGCCTGCATCAGCTGGTAGGAGGTGAGGTACCCGATGTTGCCGGCACCCACGGTAAGTATGTTCCTGCCCAGCAGGGTGAACTCCTGGTTCATCATTTTCTGGATCACCGCGGCGGTATAGACCCCCGGCAGGTCATCGTTGCCGAAGGCCGGCATGAAGGGGACTGCGCCGGTGGCGACGATCATATATTGTGCGTCAACGTAAAATATCTCCCCGGTACGCATGTTCTTCGCGGCTATCCTTTTCCCCTCAAGTATATCCCATATTGTCGAGTTGAGCATGATGCCCGCGTGTGATTCCCCCGCCAGGTTCTTTGCAATGTCAAATCCCCTCATCCCGCCAAATTGCTTCTCCTTCTCGAAGAAGAAGAACTGGTGTGTCTGCATCAGGAATTGGCCGCCGATATGATCGTTGCTGTCGATCACCAGGTTAGGCACGCCATGTTTGTTAAGCATTTCCCTGGCTGCCAGCCCTGTCGGGCCGGCTCCGGCAATTGCCACGGTGGTACGGTATACCCTGCGCGTTTCGCCGTTGGCCTTCACCGCTGTTGCTGAATGGTATCCTGCAGGTATCTCGGCCACTTCCCTTACGCCGTCAACCGGGGTGATGCATATGCGCCTGACCACGCCGTCAACAAGCATCTCGCATGCTCCGCACTTGCCTATGCCACACTCCAGGCTCCTGTTGCGGTTGTCAAGGCTGTGCGTATGAACAGGATAACCCGACTGGTGCAATGCGGCAGCTATCGTAAAACCCTTCATCCCCTTCACAAAAGTTCCGTTATATTTAAAGGCGGTCTCCTCGTTGCGGGGAATCTCAAGTATCGGGTGCTGTAATATTCTTGTCATAGGATTTGCTTTCACATTAAAATTCAACTCCCAAAAATAGTTCTGACACTGCCCTTATTTCAATGACGGATATCAGAAGCATTCCATGATTTAATACATTTTTTTTCCTTATTTTGAAAAAAAATATCACCGCTTGCAACCATTTTTCAGTCTCCCTTGTCTTCTCAGAGTGCTCAGCTGATGATGAGTGAACAACATATCATTGATGGCTGTATCAGGCACAACAGAAATGCACAGCAGGCCCTGTGGAAACAGTACTCAGGATACCTGCTGGGCGTCTGCATGAGATACGCCACTGACCGGCCCGAGGCCGAGGATATGTTGCAGGAAGCGTTCCTGAAGATATATTTCAACGTCAGTGAGTATTCGGGCACTGGTTCTTTCAGGGGATGGCTCAGAAAGGTGACGGTAAACACGGCAATCACGTACTACCACAGGAACCTGAGGCACAAGCACCAGGTCGACATCGATGAGTACGTCAGCACCGAGACGGGAACAGCCGGTTTCGAGGAGGATTTTTATAACGCCGAGGATCTGTGCAGGGTCCTCGCTGAACTGTCACCGGGATACAGGATGGTCTTTAACCTCTACACAATAGAGGGCTATAAGCACCATGAGATTGCAGAGATGCTTGGAATAGACGTCAATACGTCAAAATCCCAGTATAGCAGGGCCAGGGCAATTCTGAGGAAGAAGCTCGAAGACCTGGCACGGATGAAAGGGAAATTTTCATGAACAGGAGATGACAGAGGAACAGAAAGATAACGGTCTTGAGGATCTCTTCCGCAGCAAGCTGGAAGAGAATGAGATGGTTGCCGGCAGTGACCTGGAGGGCCGTGTTATGCGCCGCCTCGAACGGCGCGAGTTCTTCCGTTTCAATATCTCACGATTCAATTTCTATTATCTCACCGCAGCCGTGACGGCACTGACAGTTGCGGGAGTGATGATCTTTTCCGACCCTGGCGACGAGAAGGGGCCATCCGCAACGGGTGTACAGCAGGAGACTGTGACCGGGGTGACCGGTGAGGCAGTTATTGCCGGGGAAGGGGAGATTGCGATAGATGACTCTGTTCAGGCATCAGTTGCCCCGCTGACTGAAACGGCTGCAGCAACGACATCAGCCGGTGTATCCTTCGACAGGCAGCCCGACCGCGAACCGGCACTGACCTTCGGACCTCCGGCAGCGGAGACTGTAAAAGTAAGCACTATCGCCAGCAGCGGCATCACTGCAGCCTCGCCGGCAGCGTTGCCGGAAATTGAATCATCGGTTGTCTCCGGGTGCGTCCCGCTACATGTCAGCTTCGCGTGCAACGCGGAAGAAGGACATAAAATCTTATGGAACTTTGGCGACGGGGGAACCTCATCACTCAGGAATCCTGACTACATCTATGACATACCCGGCGCTTACACTGTGACACTGACCGTCACCGACCGGAAGGGACTCTCATCCTCGGCTGGCATTGTAATAGAGGTGCATGGCCGTCCTGAAGCCGCCTTCGAGGTACGAAAAAATGACCCGTGGAATGAGGGTGACAGGGTGGAGTTCGTGAATCTGTCCACAGAGGCGGTCGATTATCTGTGGGACTTCGGTGACGGGATTTTCTCAACACTCAAAGATCCTTCACACAGGTACGCCGATATGGGCACATACAATGTCCGTCTGGTTGCCTGGTCAGCTGAAGGATGCGCCGATTCTGTCACGGTAAGCGACCTCTTCACCGACAGGGGAATGTACATAAGGTTCCCCAACGCATTCGTTCCCAATGAGGGAGGCCCGACAGGCGGTTACTACAACACACGTACTGACGAGGAGAGTTCCGTGTTTCACCCTGTCGCCGCAGGCATCGAAGATTACAATCTAAAAATATACAGCAAGGCCGGAATGCTGGTCTTCGAAAGCACCGAGACTGAGCTGGGATGGGATGGCTACCACAAGGGCGATCTATGCGCTCCCGGAGTCTATGTGTGGAAGGTCCGTGGCACTTACCGGAACGGACAGAAATTTATTATGGCAGGTGATGTGACGCTTTTAAAATATTGACTATTAGTTGGTTGTGGAAGACCTGTTAATATCTTGCCCATTATATGGGCAGATTGTTGATATAAATTGATGTAACCTTCCTGAGGTTTGGCCGTATAATTAGCTACTTTGTGTAACTAAAATCGGATCCGGTTTGCCATTACGAGCTAAATATCTGACAGGTCTGCTTCTAACCTTCTCGCTTTTCGCGAATAGTCAGGACCCACAGTTCTCGCAGTTCTATGCCAACCAGCTATACCTGGCGCCGTCTTTTGCAGGAGCAACGGAAGACTACCGTCTGGCACTCAACTGGCGCAACCAGTGGCCTTCCATCCCAGGAGTATTCCACACATACAGCTTTTCATTCGACAAGGCGGTACCGAATTTCAACTCGGGAATCGGATTCCTCGCAACTTACGACGTTGCCGGCTCCGGCGACCTGAGCACCACAAACCTGGGACTGCTCTATTCCTATGACATCCAGGTGAATGATGAATGGCATATCAGGCCCGGAGTAAATTTCAAGTTCACCTATCTTGGCCTCGACCTCACCAAGCTGGTGTGGAACAGCCAGATAACCACCGGAGGAACGCTGCCCCCCATCACACCGCCTCCCTTTGACAATGTTGCCGACATCGACTTCGCCGTGTCAGGACTTGCCTATAACCAGAAAACATGGGGCGGATTCAATATTGACCACCTGCTCAGACCAAAAACATCTTTCTGGGGTGAGAACACATCGGTCCCGATAAAGGTCGATCTCTTTGGCGGATTCCAGATCATAAGCCGCGGGCGCCTGAAGAAGAAACTTGAGGAAGTTTTGTCCGTTGCGGCCAATGTGATGTTCCAGGCTGACTTCTTCCAGTCGGACATCGGTGTTTACTATTACAAGAATCCTTTGGTGTTTGGCGTTTGGTACAGGGGTATTCCCTTTGCCACCTCGAAGGATGTGTCGGCCCAGGCGGGCGATGCAATCATCGGCATGCTGGGCATCAAGACCGATCAGCTGAACATAGGGCTGAGCTATGACTTTACAATCTCGAACCTAATCACATCTTCCGGTGGCGCATATGAAATCTCGCTGATATATTCGTTCACCTCATCGCAGGTTAAGCGCGGCGGAAGGATCCATGCCATCCCCTGCCCGGAATTCTGATTCCGGCCCACGCACACCGACAGTCACCGGTCAGCATCATCCACATCCTTTCCCGGTTTTCATGATTCCGGGCTCCAGCTCATCAACGACTGCACTTTCTGACACTCTTTGTCGTATTTAAAATTTATGTATGTTTGTGCAACAAATTGTTGAACCATAACCTAATTTCTGAAATGAATAGAATAACTGTTGCAAGGAACACCCTGATATTGACAGTGATGGTGGCCGCGGTGATGCTCATGTCTTCCGGATGCGGCAAGAACAAGCCGGCCGGCACCGATGAGTCCGCAGTGAAGAAACAACACGGCGGAATAGCATATGTTGAACTTGATTCGGTGATTGCCAACTTTGATATGGCAAAGGACAAATCAACTGAACTTGAGGAGAAGACGAAGAGCTCCGAGGCTGAACTCGCCTCCAAGTCGCAGGCTTTTGACCGCGATGTGAGAGACTTCCAGAACAAGGTGCAGAAGGGACTGGTTACCAGGGCCACTGCTGCCGAGATGGAGCAGACACTGCAGCAGCAGCAGCAGACACTGCTGGCAAGGCGTGACGAGATGGCTTATAACCTCAATGAGGAATCGCTTGTCGCACAGAGGCAGGTGCTCGAGTATATCAACTCTTACCTTGTTGAGTTCAATGCTGACCGCGGATACCAGTATATCCTGGCCAAGCAGTTCCCCGGCCCGGTGCTCTACAGCGACACCACACTTGATGTCACATCTGATGTCATCGCCGGCCTGAACGCCAAATACAGCGCCGAAAAGGCGAAGAAATAATTACTTTTTCTGTGATTTTTCCGAAGCCTGCCTGCGAGCAGGCTTCGGTGTTTTTGACACCTTCCGTTCACGCCTGATCTTCCTTTCCTGCTCGGGTGTGACGATGATGAAGAGATCCTCGTCAGGCCTTTTCATGCGGTACTGTTCACGCGCGTATTTCTCAAGGTTCTCGTTGCTGGTCCGTAGCTCATTGAGCTTGCTGCGGTCTTCCTCGATGCGGCTCATGTAGTACTCCTTCTCCTGCTGAAGCCTGCTGCGGTTTTTTATCTCGCGTACCCGCGAAATCAGGTTGTTGGGGTCAAGCAGGATGATCCAGACGATGAAGATGAGCAGGGTAAGGATATACTTGTTCTTCATCCATGGCGGCATCCTTTCGATCAGGGCTGCCAGTGTGAACCGCTGCCAGAAATCGCCTTTCCGGCTTTTGCCGTTATCATTATTCTCCTGTGCCGTCATCCTCCGCTCATAAGATAGATCACCTGCACAGTATCACCGTCATGGATCATCTCCCGGGCATAGCTGTCGCGGTCAATAATCCGCCCGTTGATCTTAACTATCCTGAGCCGGAATGTATATTTCCTGAGCTCAAGCAGTCTCTCGACGGTAACGGTGTCGCCGTCAATGGTCATCGGTTCATTGTTAAGGGTGATCTTCATGCGTGCAAAGGTATCATGCATATCGCAAATCGCAAATCCCAAATCGCAATTTTAGTGCGTCTGGCAATCGGCTGCATATTGACTATTATCATTAGATTACGGATATTTATACCAGATATTTGTAATTATCATCGGAAACAATAGAAAAACATAATATGGACATCAGCGAACTCAAGGCAAGACACAGGCTAATAAACAGGTGGAACTACAAATGGACTCCGCTTGATAAAGGCTATACCGACAAAACCCTGTACATCAACGTCGGTACCGGCGAGATGAAGGAAAAACCTGTTCCGCAGGTGATGAAGGAAAAATTCATCGGTGGAAAAGGATATGGTCTCAGGCTCCTGTGGGACGCCACCAAGCCGGATACCAGATGGGATGACCCCGAAAATGAAATTATCATATCGTCAGGCCCTGTTGGCGGCATCACCCAGTATTCAGGCTCCGGTAAATCGCTGGTGGTTACCATCTCACCGCAGACTGACTCGGTGATGGACAGCAACGTGGGTGGCTTCTTCGGACCTTTCCTGAAGTTCTCGGGTTTCGATGCCATCGAACTGCAGGGCAAGGCCGCCAATGATGTCATTGTTTTCATCAATGGTGTGGAGCATTACATCGAGGTCTTCGAGGCGCCGGCCGAAGCCATTGACAGTCACGTGCTTACCGAGCAGCTCACCGATATGTTCGCCAATGATGAGTCTGACAGGAAGAACATAGGTATTGTTTCCACCGGCTCTGCAGCTGACAACTCGCTCATCGGCATGCTCAACTTCACTTTCTATGACAACAAGCGCAAGAAGATCAGGATGAAGCAGGCCGGCCGCGGCGGCATCGGCACCGTTTTCCGCAACAAAAAGATCAAGGCAGTCGTCTGCAAGATTCCCGGCGTAAAGGGTAATCTCAACAATGTGGTTGACCTTGAAGCCATCCAGGAGCGCGGGCGTCGCTTCAACCGCGAGATGCGCGAGCTTGACGACAAGCAGTGCCGCATGCGCCAGGTGGGTACGGCACACCTGATGGAGATCATGGACGACCATGATCTGCTGCCCACACACAACTACAAGTTCGGATCACATAAGGATGCCCCGAAGATCGACTCCGCAGTATGGACCTCCTTCTTCACCCAGGGCATTCCCGACGGCTGCTGGATCGGATGCAACATGGCATGTGCGAAGGCTATTGACGACTACGAGATAACCACCGGACCCTATGCAGGGCAGAAGGTGATTGTTGACGGCCCGGAATATGAAACAGCTGCCGGCCTGGGTTCCAACGGAGGATTCTTTGATCCGCGCTATATCATTGAAACAAACTTTTACTGCGATACCTACGGTATCTGCACCATCACCTGGGGCACAAGCCTGGCATTCATCCAGGAGTGCTATGAGAACGGCATCCTGAACAAGGAGCGCACCGGCGGCCTCGAGCTGAAATTCGGGAACATTCCTGATGCACTGGAACTTCTTCACAGGGTGTCACGCGGCGAGGGATTCGGCCTGATAGCCGGACAGGGTATCCGCCGGATGAAAAAGATTTTTACCGAAAAGGGATGGGGCGACCCGCAGTTCATGCAGGATATCGGAATGGAAAACAAAGGCCTCGAATATTCACAGTACATGTCGAAGGAGTCGCTTGCCCAGCAGGGAGGATACGCAATGACAAACAAGGGGCCCCAGCATGACGAGGCATGGCTCATCTTCATGGATATGGTCAACAACCAGATCCCGACATTCGAGAACAAGGCCGAAGCGCTTCACTACTTCCCGATGTTCCGTACCTGGTTCGGCCTGGTGGGCCTCTGCAAACTGCCATGGAACGATGTGGAGCCGGAAACCAATGCCCAGACCGATGAACCGGCAAAGGTGCCCGAGCACGTAGACAACTACGTCACCATCTACAAGTCGGTGACAGGCAGGGAGTTCGACAAGCACAGGCTGATAGAGGATTCGGAGAGGGTATATAACTTCCAGAGAGTGTTTAACATACGTCGTGGTTACGGGAGGCGCAAGGATGATGATCAGCCTTATCGCGCATGCGGGCCCGTCACAGTGGAGGAGTATCTCTCACGGCAGGAGCGTTATGACAAGCAGATGAAGGAGAAGATTGGTGTTGACCCCGCGGGCATGAGCACTGAAGAAAAGATAAAGGTGACGAGACAGTTCCGCGAGAAGCAGTATGACCTCCTTCGCGATGCGGTCTACAAGCGCCGCGGATGGAACAACAACGGTATACCGACCATTGAGCACCTGAAGAAAATCGGAATGGATTTTCCGGAGGTGATAGAGGTGGTTGCCCCGTTGCAATAATCGAATTTCATCTGCCAACCGTGTATTCTGCATACGATGACGTAGCGGCGGGTCTGAGACCCGCCGCTACCTGCAAATGATGCAGATCATCACGTTATGAAGCGTAACCTGACCGCAGGAAGGCAGCCTCAATCTCATCATATGCATCCACCGGATTGGTCAGGGGCATATCCCCGTTGTTCAGCTCATAATCGAGCAACGCCGCCTTTTTTGTTTTCTCAAAGGTTGGCAACTTTGTCCGGTTGGTTGTCTCGAGGTGGTTCCCCTTTTCATCCACTATTATAATCCTCGGTACGAACACCCCCTTGCGCCCAATGAACCGGTCCATTATGCCGACAGCCATCTCATACTCCTCCCTTGTTGCCCTGCCAAGAGCCTCGTATTTCACGATCTTCTTGTGATCCCAGGTGAGCACATTGGCAAAACTCTCGGAGATCTTGTCATCGATGTTCGTATCGAGGTTCAGGGTGTCATGCCCTGATGGCATCAGAAGCACCTTGCCGCCACCGCCCTCGATGTTGGCTGCATAACGCGGTACCGTGATACCGCTTATCCATCCCTGCAGGTGCTTCATGTAGATCTTTCCCACCTGAATGGGGGTGATAAAGTGGACTATCCCCTTTTCCTTGTGGCACTGTAGGAGGTAGTAGGGGTGGACTCCGATCCAGAACATCCGCCTGAATGTCTCTGCCAGGGTCCGGTAGTGGTCATTGACATGATTAAGCAGCACCGTCTGGTTGCGGATAGTAAAACCATGGCCGGTGATCTTCTTCACGGCGGCGGCCAGGTCTGCCGTTACCTCCTGGTAATGGTTGATGTGGGTCATGAAGTAGACATTCTTTTCCGGCCCCTTACTGTACCTGTTCGATGCGGTCCGGATCATCTCCAGGAGCTCGTCAGTTATGAGCATCGGCAGCACCACCGGCACCCTGGTGGCTATCCTAATGACCCGCAGGTGGGGTATGCGGCTCAGTTCTCCAAGAATGTACTTCAGCCGCCTGAAGCTGATCATCAGCGCATCACCTCCGGTGACAAGCACCTCGTTGATGTTCCGGTTGTAACCTATGTAAAACAATCCCCTGTCAACTTCCCTGCTGTTCACGTCGGCTGTGGTGTCGAGCGATTTTGCCCGCTGGCAATGAACACAATAAGATGCGCAACTGGTGTTCTCTGCAACAAAGAGCGCCACCCTGTTCGGGTAGCGCTGATAGGCAGCACCGTAGCTGCGTGATCCTTCGCTCATGGCTCCCTCGACACCGGCGTCGGGGAACATCAGGTTGGCAGGAGTGGGGACGCTCTGCCAGAATATGGGATCGAGCCTTTTCTGCGATTTCTCTCCGAAGAATACAGGATTAAAGGGATCTTCCTGCATCAGCGAAGCGTAGTAAGGAGTGATCCTGAGCGGTTCCTTGCCTTCCTGCCGCAGCGTTCCGATAGTTCTTCTTATTTCTGATTCCTGGTGATCAGTCAGCCTGACCACCCTTTTCAACTGGTCAACAGACCTGATTGAATTCTTTCTCTGCCATCCAGCGTCATTCCACTGTTCTGGCGTTACATTTTTCCATAATTCAATAGTATTGTACTTCCGGGGACGGTAAAAGAAATCCTCGTTAAAAGTCATCAGCACCTCCTTTTTTTATGTTATTACCAATGGTATTCCACACCCTGAATAACAAATATAGGATTTTTCTCCTCTTTTTAAAGAGGAATTGTGCATAATACCACGTAACGACGGGTCTGAGACCCGTCGTTACATGCATGAAGGGCAGAAATTTCTATTTAATTTCGGTCCAGAGCCGTTCCCGCAATTCACGGAACTCATCCCACCGGCCCTCATCAAGGAGGCGGGCCTGGTGGGGCCAGCTCTCAGGGTTGTGGATACGGTAACGCTCACCGCCGTCTTTGTCGAGTATCTCCTGGATGTAAGGAACAGAGGTTTCTGCCAGTGCTTTCCAGGTTGTTATCCCGCGGTTGATGAGCAGCCTTGCAATCTTTGGCCCGATTCCTATCACTACCTCAAGGTCGTCAGGTCTGAACACCTCAGGTGCCACCGGCTCCTCGTGAGCCATGGCGGCCAGGGGCGTATCCGGGACAATACGGGCTTCTGCTGCCTTCAGTGCTTCGTCGTGAGCTGCCCTGAGCGCCACGGTTTCCTTCTCAAGCCTGTCTATTGTCAGTTTGAGGCTGGCGATCTCGTCGTCCATTCTGCGAGTATCCTCCCGCAGTTTTGTTTTGTCTCCCTCCAGACCGTCAATCTTTGCAGTGAGGGTGATTTTTTCATCCACTGCCAGTCTCAGCTTCGCGTCAAGCGCTGTCTTCTCCTCCTCCAGCCTGCGTATCTTCGCCTTCAGCCCTTCTATTTCCTCATCCAGTACGGCTATCCGTCTCCTGCAGCGGCCCCTTTCAAGGAGGTAACCGATGAGGAAACCAAGCAATGCTGCCACCAGCAGCACAAATAAAATGAACAGCAGATCTGCTGTAAAACGTTCTGCCATGATGTTTAAATTATTACTTTGATTTCACTTCTTCTGTTAGCGGCTCTCCCTTCGGGCGTGCTGTTTGACGCTGCAGGTTCTGATGAACCCTTCGATGATGTCACAATCTGTTCCGCTTTTATGCCTGCGTTGACCAGGTAAGATTTTACGAATTCAGCCCTTCTGAGGCCGAGCTCTTTGTTGAATGGAGCCGTGCCCGTGATGTCAGTATGACCGGTCACCTCCACACGGGCGGCCGGGTTATTGTCAAGCACGAGTTTCAGCTTCTTCAGATATTCATCGCTTATGCCGCTCATGTCTCCGTCGGCGGATGAGGTGGGGAAGAATCCTTTCCCGGCTCCTGATGCAGAGAGATACTGTTTTGCCTCATTTACGGAGGCGAGGAGAAGCTGTTCAGGGGTCGGAGCCGTGGTATCCGGGGTAGCCTGGATTTCAACGGAAGGTGCGACTGCCTTCTTGCAGTCGCACCTTATCTTGCATACATACCAGTATGATGCACCGGTTATCCAGAGTACCAGGAGAACAGACAGGAAAAGTACCGGCTGTTTCATGGTGACGCGGTTTACCTGCGGCGGGTGATCCCCCCGAGGATTGAACCGAGGAGGCCGCCACCCCTTGACTGGGTTGAGCTGCCGCCCTTGAGCAGGAATCCTGCCACGTCGTCAAGGATACTGCCGTCACCGTCAGCATCCAGGAGTGCACCTACACCTGAGATTCCCTTGCCACTGGTGTCACGTTTTTTAGTAAGCGCTCCCAGTACCAGGGGTGCCAGCGCCGGGATCATCTTCATGATCGTCGAAGAATCAATGTTCATCTTCCTGGCCAGAGCCTGGGCAGCCTGCAGTCCTCCTGCATCACCCAGAAGCCCGCCCAGGTTCGGATCAACATCCTGTGCCTGTGCCTTGTTGGAAATCAGATCTTTAATGTTGTTGAGCACGGAGGAGTCCCCATATTTGTTGAGGATGTGATCTACCCTCTCATCCCCGCCACGCGTGTCCTTTTGCTTCTTGAGACCCGCAAGAATCAGCGGCGCCAGTTGAGGGATAAGCTTCTGAACCGTGCCCTGGTCAACATTGAAGTTGCTTGACATCTGTTTTGTCACCTCAGGGCCATAGCTCTTAAGGAATTCATCAATAAATCCTGGCATAATTTTCGTTGTTGTTTAAGAAAGTGTTAAATATTTGCGTTAAGAAAATCCGATCAGTTAATCACTAAAGATAAAAACTCGGCGACTAAAATCAAAATCTTTTTTTTGCAAAACACGTGCCATTATTTGCCCTGCTAAACCTCTCGGCAAGCCCGACCTTCAGATTGATGAGCCATTCGGCGAACCGTACAGAGCCAGACCCTTGTGACAAAGAGCCGGGGCTTTCCGACCTTACCAGCCGAGCCTGACCACCACCCCGTCCATGGAATTGACAATCAGGCCATTGCCTTTCAACGGTACGATGTTGTTGATGAGGCATGATGAGATCCTGTGGCTCCACAGCAGCGTCCCGTTATCCCGCGAGGCACCATGTACAATACCTTTGTCAGAGGGAATGAAAATGATTCTGTCACGCCCTGTGATCACTCCCGGGGCAATGTCATATCCTATGTTGAAATCAGATTTCCATAATATCTCCGGGCTGTCGCCCGAAGCACTGACACCGATGACTTTGCCGTCCATCGTTTTGGCCAGCACCAGTCTCCTGTCCTCAGAGAGCCCCATCGATTCCCTGACGGTTGCTCCGCCGAGGTCGGATTGCCACAGGAGTTTCCCGGTATTGACGTCGAGACAGGCCATTTTCCTGTCTGGCGCCACCACGAACAGACGGTCTCCGGCAGCCACAGGTACGCATGCCGCAGGAGAGAGCATCCTGTTTGAATACCCGTTGTTCCATACCCACCTGGTGACTCCTGTTGCAATCTCAAGGGCATAAAGCCGGTTGTTCCATGTGCCGAAGATCAACATGTCCTTGTATATCAGCGGTATGGTCTCAACGAACCCGTTAATGTCACCGTTGGTCCAGAGCACGGAACCGCTGTTAATGTCAAGCGCATGACAGCGGCCAGACGAGCCCGCAATGAAAACACGGTCCCCGCTGATGACCGGGGAGGCCACCACCGGTTGCTGCGTGTCAAAACTCCACAGCAGCCTGCCTCTCTTAAGGGTGAAGGCCCTTACCATGCCGTCGGCTGATACTGCAATGACTCTTTTCCCGTCGGAAGCAGGAGTGCCGTAAATCTTTGCCCCGGTGGGGAAGGACCATTTCAAACGCCCGTTCCTGAGGGAAAGTGCCTTCACCTCACCGGCGGTGCTGGTGATGATTGCCAGCTTCCCTGTAACCAGGGTTCCGGCCCCGATGTCAGCTTTTTCCTGGAAACGCCATACTTCGCGCACCTGGCTGTACCGTTTATTCATTGAATAGTCAGGCCTCGGCCATCTGGTGGTGTCAGCGCTGAAATCTTGCCTCTCAAGCCTTACCGAGGCCCAGGCAGGCATCGTGGCTGCACCGTGGCCGGTTGCAGCCTCCGTTCCTTCACCTGTTCCCGGTTGCCTGACCGAAGCCATAAGCAGAGTGTCGCCCGTGATGGTCATGATATTGTATCCTCCCTGCGGATGGTTCCCGCGCAGGTTGGAACGGCCCATGAGAGCCGGAATACCTTCGAAATTCAGAACACTGTTCGAATGACCGTGACCGCACAGGGCCAGCCTCGTATCAAGCTGCTTCAGCCTTCCGGTCAGCTCGTACCAGTTGTTCAGCCCTTCGTCAAGAGGATAGTGATTGACTGATATAATCTTCATCGCCCTGTTGGCCGGAATGCTGAGAACAGAATCAAGCCATACAATGTTTTCCCTCGGTATCTGCCCCGGACCCATCCTCATGTTCGGTCCGGAGTTGGTACCGAGAAAAAGCCAGCCGCCATGGCTGAAGGCAAAGGCCTCGCCTCCAAAGACGACGCGGAAACTGTTGGCACCGCTCTCAGACCATTTGGTGTCATGGTTGCCGGGGATGATGTACCAGGGCTTTTCAAGCCTGTCGAGGATTTCCTTTGCGAGACGCAGCTCAGCATCCGAACCGAATTCCGTCACGTCACCTGATACTATTACAAAGACAATGGAGTCAATGTCATTGATGTCTTCAACTGTCCGCCGCAGGTCTTCATCTGCGGTGTTTCCCCCTATATGGGTGTCAGTGACCAGGGCGAAGCTGAACCTGCCTGCCTGCCCGCTGAGAAACAGGGTGCTGATAAAGAGACAAAGTGAAAACAGGTATGCAAGCTTGTTCATCGACGTTCTTCTTTTGAAAGCAATATACCACGAAATCATTGAAATTCTTAATTTGGTGCTGAATTCCAAAGAAGTACCTTTATGTGTTTTTCAGCAGGTGCAAGCTTCGCCGGCAGCGCTTACCTCCTTGTAACACTTGTACCGCTATTCATCTCCGGCATAAAGAGGATGTGGATGTTCGGGACCCTGATGGCTGCCTCATGCCTTGTGACCGGGATATTATAAAAGGAGTACCTCACCTCGATATGGTGCTTCTTTGCAGCCCTTATAAGCATCGTGATTTACTGCATTATTTCAGCAAACCCGGACAGGAAAAATTCAGACTGACAATATTATTTCATAGTTTTAGGGTTCATTGTATCCAATAAATCCACCGTGAAGAGATTCTCAATACAGGTCAAGATCGGCTTGCTGATGGTTCTGGCGGTTGCATTGCTGGCCGCCACTGGCTACCTGGCCTACAAGAACCTCTCTTCTATTGTCAGCTCAATTAACGTTGATGTTGATCCGGGCAGAAAGCTCCTGACCATACGCGAGATATCCATGGATCTCCAGAAGGCGGAAAACAGTTTCAGGATGTACTCTGTCACCAATGATGAAAAAGACCTTCAGCCCTATTATTCAGTTATTTCCGGGATTGATGAAAAAGTCAGCAGGCTCCGGGAGGAATGCAGTGACTCCCCGCTCCTCATTACTCAGACAGACACCATTACAAAACTCATCGAAGAAAATATCTATATCTGGAATGAGCTTCTTTTCCTGAACCAGGACCACCGCGTGATTGAATACCTCATTCAACTGCCTGACAGACTGAATATCAGGACGGAGGGAGAACAGGAGGCTGAAAGGGGGATTCTAAGACGAGTCTTCAGCCGCTCCGAAAAGAACCGCATCGATGAGCAGGCTCTCCTCACTGACCTTGACAGGATTGAAAAGGAGGATCAGGCTGTCAGGGAGAAATTGAAACAGCAGGAACTCCAGTTGGCGGGCACCAGCACCAGGATCAGGGAGCAGTTTTATGACCTCACCGCCAAGATGGAATATGAGGTATCGGAAATACTCAGTGCCAAGGCATACGAGGCAGACCTTCTTTCCGGAAGGACCTACCGCTGGCTTGCCATGTTCCTGATCTCGGGCATACTCCTGGCCACCCTGGTGGTCTTTACAGTCACCAGGTATGCCAACAGGTCCGAAGCCTTTCGTGTCGCCCTGCAACGTTCCAGGGACGAAGCCGAAAACCTGGCAAGAACCAAGGAACAGTTCATGGCCAACATGAGTCATGAGATACGCACTCCGGTGACCTCCATAACAGGGTTTACCGAACAACTGCTTCATGAACCGCTGGATGATAACTCCCTTGGAAAACTGAAGATAATCAGATCGTCATCCCTCCACCTTGAAAAGATAATCAATGACATACTGGATTTCTCAAAACTGCAGGAAGGGAAGATGGTGCTGGAGGAGATTCCCTTCAGCATCGGAAGGATAACAGAGGAGGTGCATGCCATGTTCCTTGACCAGGCCAGGAAAAACAACACTGTCCTGTCGTTTTTCATTGATCAGGATACCCCCCCGGTTTTAATTGGTGATCCCTACCGGCTGAAGCAGGTTATGATCAACCTGGTCAGCAACTCTGTAAAGTTTACGGCTGGCGGCACGGTCAGGATTTCAGTTGCCGGTATTGCGAAACAACCCGGAGAAATATTGGCAGTGATGGAGTTTGCCGATACCGGGATTGGGATAGATGAGGATAAGATCAGCATCATCTTTGAGGATTTTGCCCAGGAAGAGATGAGTACCGCGCGGAGATACGGCGGGACAGGACTTGGCCTCTCAATCGTCAGGAAGCTCGTTGACCTGATGAACGGAAAAATTGAGTTCCACAGCAGGAAGAATGAAGGAACAACGGTGAGGTGCGAGATTCCGCTCAGGGTTGGCGAACCGGAGCAATTGACCGGGGAGACTGAGCCGGTTGCAGATGTACCCTCTGAGCTTGGCAAGCTCAGGGTGCTTATTGTTGATGACGAGGAGTACAACCGGATGCTTTTCAAAACCATTTTCAGGCGATGGGGTGTTGAATGCTCCGAAGCTCCGGATGGGAGGGCGGCCCTCGGGGTACTCGGAAGGGAAAGGTTTGACCTGGCTCTGATGGATATGCGCATGCCGGGCCTCGACGGGGCGGAAACTACAGGGTATATACGCAATGAGCTGAAGATAAGTGAATCAGAAATGCCTGTGATCTGCGTGAGTGCCGGTTTTTCCGAAGAGGATATAAGTCGTTACCGCAAATCGGGAATAAACGGTTTTCTCCGGAAACCATTCTCGGAGAAAAGCCTGGCAGAGACTATTATGAGTGTTGCCGGCCATGGCGGCGATGAGGCAAATTCCATTACGCCGGGGATTGATCTCGGTGACCTCCGCCATATTGCCGGCGGAGATGAAAAGTTTGTAAGGGAAATGCTCGCTGCGTTCCTTGCAGATGCTGACAAAGGCATCGCTGAGATGGCCGGACTTTTACAAACAGGTGAGACCGGAAGGATAGCGGAAATATCTCATAAACTTATCCCTAAATTCCGCCATACCGGCGCCGAAAATATGGCTTCCCTTCTGACCCGTATTGAGCAAGCTGCGAGGGATGGAGGCGATGTAAGGCAGCTTGAAATCCTTGTCAGATCACTTGTCAAAGGATTCCCGCAGGTGCGGAAAGAGATCACGGATTACCTTTATGAAAATGGCTGAAACACATCTGAAGATCTTCGTTGTTGAAGACGACGAATGGTACAACAGGCTCCTGGTTCACACCCTCAGCCTGAATGCAGATTATGAGATCAGAAGCTTTAATACGGCTGCCGGTTTCCTGGAGGCCCTGCATGAAGCGCCTGACATTGTAACCCTCGATTACAGGCTGCCTGACATGAACGGCCTCGATCTCCTGAAGAAAATAAGGGAGGAGAACAGTGAGGTGCAGGTTATCCTCATTTCCGAACAGAAGGATATCGAGACGGTGGTCAGCCTGCTTAAGCTCGGGGTCTTTGACTATCTGGTAAAGACAAATGATATCCGTGACCGGCTTCTCTTTACTGTTCAGAACATCAGGAACGGCATCGGTCTGAAGCGGGAGATAACCTCTCTTCGCCAGGAAGTGCAGAACAAGTATATGTTCCGCAACACCATCATGGGTGAGAGTCCGGCCGTCAGGGCTGTTTTTACCCTTATGGAGAAGGCCCTTGACACCAACATCACAGTCATACTTACGGGCGAGACCGGAACCGGGAAGGAGCTGGCAGCAAAGGCGATTCATTACAACTCAAAGCGGAAGGACAAACCATTCGTGCCAGTCAACGTAGCAGCCATACCTTCGGAACTTATTGAAAGTGAACTTTTCGGTCATGAGAAAGGAGCTTTCACAGGCGCCACATTCAGACGTACAGGCAGGTTTGAAGAGGCTGACGGAGGCACCCTTTTCCTGGATGAAATAGGGGAGATGAATCCCGCACTGCAGGCAAAGCTGCTAAGAGCCCTACAGGAGAAGGAGTTCGTGCGGATAGGAAGCAACAAGGCCATTAAAACCGATTGCCGGATAATTGTGGCAACCAACAGAAACCTCCTGGAGGAAGTAAAAAAGGGAAACTTCCGTGAAGATCTCTATTACAGGCTGCGCGGCCTCCCGATAGAACTCCCCCCACTGAGGGAGAGAGGCAATGACATGCTTATCCTGGCCAGTCATTTTACAGAGAGATTCTGTGCCGAAAACGGTATCCCCCTCAGGAAATTTACACAGAGTGCACAGCAAAAACTGCTCGGATACCCTTTCCCCGGAAACATCAGGGAGCTTAAATCAGTTGTTGAACTTGCGGTCACCCTCTCAGAAAACCAAACCATCGAAACTGAAGATATAATCCTTGACCCGGGAAATCCGCTCTCCGAGATCATGAATGAGGAGCTGACGCTGCGACAGTATGAGATTAAGATCATAAAGGCCATGCTCAGGAAACATAATAACGATATCAAAGTGGTGGCCGGCAAACTCGATATCGGGATCTCCACAATCTACAGGCTCCTGAAAGAAGAGAAGCAATCATGACATCTCAAAATCCTGTTTTCTCATTTTGAGAAAATAGTTCTCATATTGAACATATTCGCATGATGCGATGTTTCGTGGATGCTCTGGTTATCAATACATTATAGCTAACCACCATTCCCGGCACACCCTTTGCATTTTTCATGGCCGGAAAACCAATAAGAAGGAAAAACATGAAAAATGAAGAAACAACTAACCGTAATAACGCCAGCGATGACCCTTCAGGCATCAGTTATGCGGAAAACGCGCGCAGGGACGGCATTGCCAGAGGAGTCAGAACAACCGCAATCATCAGCCTGTTAATTCTCGTTGCGGCAGGCGTCGTTGCATGGCTAGGGTTCAGCAGGCACCAGGAAAAACAGCTGGCACTTATGGAAAACGAGAGGGGTACCTTCAATGAGATGCTGTCAGTTCGTGACTCAACCCTGAACGACTGGCTTCAGACGTTCACCCAGATTGAAAATGACCTCAATGCTCTCAAACAAAAAGAGAACCTTATCACAATCCGCAACTCTGATAATGTCGAATTCACTTTGACCAGGAGAGAGCAGATTCTTGGTGACATTAAGAGTATCAGCCTGCGGCTCGATGAAAACAGGAAGAAACTTGCATCCCTGAATTCCCAGCTGAAGAATTCGGGCAGGGAGATCAAAGGCCTCCGCGAAATGATAGCAGGCCTTGAAGCCAGGATTGAGGGACATGAGAAGGAGATAGCAGCTCTTGAACAGTCTGTCACTGAAAAAGATTTAAAGATAGGTGAACTTAATACTCTCACTGCTGACCTGCAGAACACCGTTACTGCGAGGGAAGAGGTTATCACCACCCAGCAGGCAGAGATGAACAGGGCTTACATTGCCTCAGGAAGCTACAAGGACCTGAGAGATTTGGGGATTGTCTCAAAGGACGGGGGATTCCTCGGAATCGGCAGAACAGAATCACTGGTCAATGATATAGCTGACAGCCTGTTTGCCCAGATTGATATCACCCAGCTGAAATATATACCTGTGAATTCCAGGGATGCAAAACTTGTGACTGAACATCCCACAGATTCGTATCAGTTTGTCCGTGAGGATGACGGCCTTGTTGCCAGCATCGAGATCAAGGATCCTGAACGGTTCTGGAAGATATCGAGGTATGCTGTTGTAGAACTAAAAAAATAAAGCCGGGATGACGGTGATTCCTTTGGAATTTCCTTCATTACACTAATATATACCCCGGAACTACAGGGTTGACAATCAACGGCAGAAGTTGGGACTGAGACTATCAACTGCCGGCGAAAGCAGGAGGGAGAGTTCCGGGACCTAAAAAGACGCTGAAAGGCGTCTTATTATTTGCTTTCAGCTGAAAAATATCCTAATTTTAGTGAAATATTGCATCGCGGGATGATCTTTGCTGTACGAATATTCCTGGCAGGAGTGGCGTTCATGGCATCTTCCCTCCCGGGTCTGTCTGAAGTGCCCGGGATCACTGATGAAATATCAACCCGGCAATATGAAGGGACTCTGTCTCTCACAGGGCTTAATGACACCGTGATTGTATACCGTGATGAGCGGGGCATGCCGCATATTTATGCAAAGAATGAGCATGACCTCTACATGGCAACGGGCTACATAACTGCACAGGAGAGGCTGTGGCAGATGGACCTTGTTCGCAGGAGCGCATCCGGACGCCTTGCGGAGATCTTCGGGAAGTCATTTGTACAGGCTGATATATTCTCCAGGTGCCTGCGTATCCGGGAAAAGGCGAGACAAATCATTGATAATGAAGATCCCCGTATCCTCAGTTCCCTGACAGCATATACTGACGGTGTGAATGCTTTTATCGCCTCGTGCGGAAAGCACCTGCCACTCGAGTTCAGACTTCTCTCATACACTCCGGAGCCATGGACTCTGGAAAACATTGCCAGCATTATCGGGTTGCTGGGCTGGAATCTCGACTGCCGCAATCTTACCGCTGAACTCTATGTATATCAGCTGGTAAGCAGGATCGGTGCCGAAAAGGCCGCTGCGCTGATACCTGACTGGCAGGCGACGGATGCTGTGGTATATCCTGATTTTGCCCTGAGTGACAGCGTCATTCTGCGTACCAGGGAGATGATATCTTCCCTGGCCGGCATTGCAGAACTCGGTGTTTCCGGATTGTCTTCCAGCAATAACTGGGCTGTATCCGGAAACAGAAGCGAGACCGGTATGCCGCTGATGTCAAATGACATGCACCTGAATCTGCCGTCGCCCGGCATATGGATGCAGATGCACCAGGTCATCCCCGGTGAACTGAATGTAACAGGAGTCCTGATCCCCGGCGCACCTTTCATCATAGCCGGGCATAACAGCTCCATAGCATGGGGAATGACCAACTTCAGGGTCGATGCCATCGACCTCTATGCCGAAAAGCTCAATCCTGACAATCCCGGCCTGTATCTTTTAAACGGTGATTGGAGGGAGATGACTAAAATGAAAGAAGTTGTGAATATCAGGGGAGGAAAGGCAGATACGGTTACCATCTGTTTCACCCACAGAGGGCCGGTGATATCCGGTTGCATCGACACAGACGACATCTCTCCGAACCTTCAATGGATCGGGTATGATTACCTGATGGGACTTCATGGCCATGAGAATCCGGCAATCAGCATGAAGTGGTCCGGATATGACGACAGCGATGAGGTGAAAGCCGTCTGGCTGATTAACCGAGCCAGGGGATGGGACGACTTCAGGGTCGGGATCAGCCTGTTCAGGGCCATTAGCCAGAATTGCGTATATGCTGACACAATGGGCAATATCGGGATGAGCAGCGGCGGCGGAATTCCCCTCAGAAACGGCAGCGCAATACTGATCAGAAACGGCGAAACCGATGAATATGACTGGAAAGGGTATGTTCCGTTCGATCAGATGCCCTGGGAATTCAATCCCGCTTCAGGTTATGTCTCCTCGGCAAACAACAGGATTGTGGACGATGACTATCCATGGTTCATCAGCAACAGCTTCGAGCTGCCATACCGCATCAACCGCATCAGGACAATGATAGGGGAGAAGGAAAAGTTTGGGATTGACGACTTCTGCATGATGATCACTGACCAGCACTCTGACCTGGCACGGCTGATGACCCCTTTGATCCTGAGGATCCGGGAAGATCATGTCCCGGTCTCACCGCTGGAGGCAGCAATGCTTGACACCCTCGCCGCCTGGGATTATGATATGAACCCTTCGCTTGTCTCACCAACCATTCTCGAATACTTTCGGACCAGCTTCAGGCGAAACCTCCTGGCCGATGAGCTTGGTGAGCTGTATGAGTCGATGTGGGATATCTCAGCCGAATACTACATCTACAGGTTGCTTGCGGAAGGATATGACGGGATGGTGGATGACATCACCACGGAACGCCCCGAGACGCAGGATGATATTGTACGCCGGAGCTTTACCGAGGCGATCGCTTCCCTTGAGAAGGATTATGGCCGCCATCCGGAACACTGGAACTGGGGGAGGATACACTCTGTCACCTTTACCCATCCGCTGGGTTCCGTAAAGATACTGGGTTCGCTCCTGCATCTGAATTCCAGGAAATACCCGGTCGGGGGAAGTGATCACACTGTCTGCCCTTTCTTTACCTATAAACCAGGATTTGCTGCAGTAAACGGGGCATCAGTCAGACATATCTTCAACACAGCCGACTGGGATGCGTCACTTTCAGTGATCCCGGGAGGTATCTCGGGTGTGCCCGGAAGTGAGTTTTACCTTTCCCAGGCGGATGATTACATAGACGGGAAATTCTATCCTGATCATTTCAGCCGCGAGGCGGTGCTCTCCTCGGTAAAATACACCCTGATGCTCATGCCTCCGCCCCAGCTTGACATCACTCACTGAAATGCCTATCTTTGTGAATGAGGAACTTTCAACTAAAAAAAATCGACAGAGTGAAAGAGCTTATTCACATAAGGACCGAATGCTACTCAGGCTACAGGGATGATGAGACTCCCAAGTGTTTCATGTGGCAGAACACCAGGCACGAGGTGAAGGAAGTAATGGACCGCTGGTACCAGTGGGACCCCGACCAGAAGCATCCGGTGGCAGATTACTTCCTGGTGGAAACCGTTGCAGGTGAACAGTACATTCTGAAACATGAACTGGAGCACAACAAATGGTTTCTCTGCAGGCCCGGAGGAGAATCTGTCAGGGAGTGTTGATTTTTATCCGTACCATCATAACCAATGTACCGGAATAATTTCTAAATTCGGGTTGTCACTGTTTTAGGTGAAAAGCTAACCCTCAAATCGTAGAATCATGCAAAGTAATTTCAAAACATTTTTTCTCCTTGCTTTTCTGACTGTATTGCTTGTGGTGGCGGGCAGGCTGATAGGGGGAACCCAGGGTGCGGTGATCGCATTTGGCCTGGCCCTGATCATGAACGTAATCAGCTTTTGGTTCAGCGACAAGATTGTGCTGAAGAGGTACCGCGCACGGGAGGTGACCCGTGAGGATAACTCCAGGCTCTACTCAATTGTTGAATCGCTTGTTCAGCGGTCGGGAATGCCAATGCCAAAGGTCTATATAATCCCCGATTCGACACCCAACGCCTTTGCCACCGGCAGGAACCCGCGCCATGCCGCAGTGGCGGCCACACAGGGCATATTGACCCTGCTGAATGACCAGGAGCTTGCAGGTGTCATGGCCCACGAGCTGACCCATGTAAAGAACCGCGATACCCTCACCAGCACTGTTGCAGCCACACTTGTAGGCGCCATCACCCTCCTGGGCCAGATGGGTCGCAGCGGCTCGGGCTCAAGTCGTAATCCTCTGGTAATCATTGGAATACTGCTTCTGCCCCTCGCCGCTATGCTGATCAGGATGGCAGTGTCACGCACCAGGGAATACTCGGCTGACGAGGGTGGGGCCAGGATGTCAGGCTATCCGTTGGGACTGGCCAATGCCCTGAACAAGCTGGGCCGCGGTGTGGCTGCCAACCCCATTGATCATGGCAAACCTTCTGACAGCCATCTCTTTATTGTCAATCCCTTCACGGGCGGACTGCAGAGCCTGCTGAGCACCCACCCGCCAATGGCGGAGCGGATCAGGCGGCTGCAGGAAATGGGCTGATGATGTTTAACCAAATATCTCCTGACTGTGAAATATCTTAATCTTATCCTCTTTGCCGGTATGGTGGTAATGAACTACCTGGCGAACGCCCTGCCGCTGAACGGAAAGACAACCGGGCAGCTCTCCGATGCCTACCCCAACCTCTTCACACCGGCCGGTGTGACTTTCTCCATATGGGGATTTATCTATATCCTGCTTCTCATTTTTTGCGTGATCCAGTTCACCACCTCTTACCAGGCAGCCATCTCGCGCATAGGATGGCTCTTTGGCTTTACCTGTGTCTTCAATGCCCTGTGGATAGTGGCCTGGCATTATGAAAGGCTGCCGCTGTCCCTCATACTGATGCTGGGACTGCTTGTATCGCTGATATGGATCAATGTGTTCATCAGGGGGCTGCCCGATGCATTTATCAAGGCGGGTTTCGGAGTCTACCTGGGATGGATATGCATTGCCACAATTGCCAATGTCAGTGCACTGCTGGTGAATTACGGGTGGGGCGGATTCGGAATCAGTGAACAGACCTGGACAATCATAATGATTTTGGTTGGCGCGGTCATCGTTTCGCTGACCATATGGAGGCTGGAGAATCCATTCATCGGACTGGCGGTTGTATGGGCATTTGCAGGGATAATGATAAAACGGCAGGCTGACAACAGGGCAATTTTCATCACTGCTGCGGTGATGATGGTTGCGGTTGCAGTGGTGCTGATGCTGGCATTCTTCCGCCGCCGGCTTTCCGGTGTATAACGGAGCTACAATGCCTGATCGCCTGCGGCGAACCTCACTGTTGCCTGTTGCCCGGCTCAGATGAACATCCCGTCATAATCCATCCTTGGATCCGGGTGGGAAAGATCAATCACCCGGTGATAACCCGTATTTCCGTTCTTGTGCGTTGAACTCCCGGCGTTGTAGCACCTCGGGATACCCCAGACCCCGTGATAAACCCTCCCCACGGTGGTCTTGTTGCGGTGATAATGGCCGAAAAGCAGCATGTCAATCCGGTTCTCAATCACCTCCTGCAGCTTTTCGCTGTCTCGAAGATGCCTCCACAGCTTGAAATCAAACGGGTGATGGTGCATATAGACCACCTTTTTCAGCCCGTCAAGCGAGCCACCATCAAGCAGCTCCTTCAGCCTGTCCAACTGCGCATCACCAAGCTCCCCCTCAGAGAATATACGGTCGTGCCAGTGGAGCTCCTCTGCCGTGGAATCGAGCCCGATGAAGGCCACGCCCTCAATTATGTCCAGCTTCGGGAAAACCACACCGGGATTTTTGTAGAACCGCTCCTTAAACACCGGTACGCAGTCAGGATTTCCCATTGAGCCGGTACCATAGTCGTGGTTCCCCGGCACCAGGAGCACATTGTAGCCCAGTGATCCGAGCCTCGCGACAGACTCCATCGCCTCCTCCGCAATCAGCGGATCATTGGCGTTCTCCTCGAGGTCACCCGTTATTACGATGATATAGTTGGAGGCCGGCCGCTTCAGGAATGCAATGTTGTCAATGATTGTTCTGAAATTCTTCCCGCAGTTGCGGTAGCCGATGTGCAGGTCCGAGAGGTGGATGATCTTCTTCATGTCAGGGTGAGGCAATTAACAGGTACAAACCATAAAGGTAGCGATTTCGGCATCTTTGATCAAAACTTTTACGCGTGTCAGGCGTTTCTGAAGTAACTTTGAGTACAGGAAATACAACAGGGTCATGAAGATAAACAACAATGCCGGGATCTTCGCACCGGAGGTGCAGATGGAAGGTGCAAGCAATGTCAGGATGAAGATACTGATTGGTCCCGATGACGGATCAGGCAACATAATCATGCGCCACTTCTTTGTTGCACCGGGAGGCAACACGCCGTTTCACAACCATAATTACGAGCATGTAATCAAGATAGAGCGCGGAAAGGGCCTCGCCGTGGATGAGAAGGGCGTGGAGCATGAGGTCACGGAGGGTCAGAGCCTTTATGTCAGGCCGGGCGACCTTCACCAGTTCAAGAATCCCTTCGGAGAAACCTTCGAGTTTCTTTGCATCATCCCCAATCCGGCAAAACTGCAATAGTGCTTCACTATTGCCTTCCCGACATTGCATATGCGGGATTGGCTATCCTCATGTTCCGGAGCCATGGATTGCCTGTTTTCTTATTTTGTAATATGCGGGGATCGTCATAACTTCGTTACGGAATCATTAAAACACTGACTTATGGTATCACATGAAATTGACTATCGCATCTTCGGCGACGATATCCAGTTCGTTGAGATAGAGCTTGACCCGAATGAAACAATCGTTGCCGAGGCCGGCACCATGGTATATATGGAACAGGGAATCACCTATGAGACCAGGATGGGCGATGGCGCATCACCTGACCGCGGCGTGATGGACAAGCTCTTCCAGGCAGGCTCCAGAATACTGACGGGTGAATCACTCTTCCTGACCCACTTCACCAACAAAGGTTCAATGAGGAGCAAGGTGGCCTTCGCTGCCCCTTATCCGGGATCAATCATCCCAATTGACCTCAGGAACGTCAACGGAAGCCTGATAGTTCAGAAAGACGGGTTCCTGTGTGCTGCCTTCGGCACGAAGCTGTCGGTCACACTGAACCGTAAGCTGGGAGCAGGACTGCTCGGCGGCGAGGGATTTATCCTGCAACGCGTCGAGGGCGACGGAAAAATGTTTGTTCATGCCGGGGGAACGGTGATTGAGAAGCAGCTCAGCGGGGAGACGCTGCGGATAGACACCGGCTGCATAGTAGCATATGAACCCTCCCTTGATTTTGACATCGAGACCACCGGCAGCCTGAAGACGATGGTCTTCGGCGGCGAGGGAATTTTCCTAGCCACAATGCGCGGTACCGGGAAGGTGTGGTTGCAGAGCATGCCCATCCGCAAGCTTATCCGCGCCCTCTCACCCATGAGTTCCAACAGGGGCAAGGAGGCGCAGGGGCTGCTCGGAAACCTGTTCCAGTAGAATTTGCGAATTGCGATTTTGCCCGCCGGGCATACAGCAGTGTATACTCAAGCCCCCTTTTTTGCGGCCTGACAGAAAATTATGCCTACTGCTGACTGCCGGCTGCATTGTTCCGGAGTACCTGGCAGGTCCTGCCATAACATACCGTCTCCGGCTCACCGCGCCGCTGGAGGGAGTTGACCGGAATTGAGCTCCACGACAGCGGATCCCTGGTAGTATAGAGATGGAAGAGATCCTCGGTCAGCAATACGTTGATATTGTAAAAATCCGACTGATATGGTCTTCGGTGCACTGCCGGGGTCACCTCTCCGCCCGTGAGCAGCGCCACGCGTGTCAGCGCCGTCTCCGCCAGGCTCACTGCCGAAGGCACAGGGTGGTCAAACCATGATGCATATATCTTTTGAAAATCATCGGCATCAGATTCAATCCAGTGGCCGGACCCGTCGCGGAATGACCTGACATATTCCGCCATGGAATCCATCGTCTCTCCCCATGACTCATCAGTCTCGTAAAGCATAGAGACTGCCAGCAGCATTGCCGCGGCATCGGAGAGGAAGCTCTGCCGGAGCATCACCCCGTCATAAAATGAATGAGCCAGTGACGAGCCGTCCCGGAAAGTTTCCAGCAGCTTACGTGTCAGCTCTGCCGCCTCAGCCTCAAGCCCGGGCATATCCAGATTGCGGCCGGCCTGGATAAACGCCACTGCTGTCAGTGCATTCAGGCCGCTGAGTATCTTGTCATCACGGAAGGGCTGGCTGCGCTGCTTCCGCGCTGCCAGAAGCTTCTCCTCAATATCATCTACCCGCCCGGCATTCTTTCTGACCAGGTGGTTCAGCCCCTCGAAGTTGCCGTCTTCTGTTACCACATACACATCGCGGAACCTTGAAAGTTCCTCCCGGGTCAGCAGCGCAGCCAGCTCCTTAAGGCTCCAGAGGTAGGTGGCACCCTCCTTATGATCTGTATCAGCATTGAAGGCCGAGACATACATCCCGTCAGCGGCAAAGGTCTCGTGAAGGCCCCTGGTGATCTTCTCTGCCATCGTAAGATAGCTCTCCCTGCCCGTCACACGGTATGCCAGCGAATAACTCCAAAGCGACATCGCCTGGTCATAAAGCATCTTCTCAAAATGAGGAATTGTCCATTCGCGGTCAACGCAGTAACGGTAGATGCCTCCCTGCAGATGGTCATTCAGTCCCCGCATCATCATCGCGTCGAGCGTCGTGGTGACCATCCGGCTGAGGGTCTCATCGGGTGAGACAGAAAGACGGTAAAGCATATAAAGCAGGGTGGAGTGGGGAGGGAATTTCTGGCCCTGGCCGAAGCCACCGTCTTCGGCATCAAAATACTCCGAGAGGCTTTCAGTCAGGCGTTCAGAATCTGCGTGAGGCGCCTCCTGCTCCGTCAGGCTGAAGGGAACAATTCTGTCAGCCTGCTTCTCCAGAAAATCAATAACAGCCCGGGCTATATGGAGGAACGAGTACCGGTACCCTGATGTCTGAAGCGGAGCGTAGGTCAGCGCATGAACAGGCTTAAGGTCATGTGTGAGGAAAACATTCAGCGGCCATCCCCCGCTGCCTGTCTGAGCCTGTATGAAGTTCATCATGTACTGATCGATGTCAGGCCTCTGCTCACGGTCTACCTTGATGCTGATGAAGTGATCATTGACATATTCAGCTGTCTCCGGATCGGAAAAGGCCTCCCTGGCCATCACATGACACCAGTGGCATGTGGCGTATCCCACAGAGACAAGCAGCGGCTTCTTCTCAGATGCTGCATAGGCAAGCGTTTCGCTGGTCCATTCCTGCCACCATATCGGGTTGCCTGCATGCTGTCGGAGATAGGGAGATGATGACTCTCTGAGGTTATTGCGATTGAATTGTTCCGGCATTGTGATGTTTTTCGAAATTTAATCAAACCTGCCGGAACGCCTCCAGGTATTTCGCAATGTATTCATGCATCCGCTTCGAGCGGTATTGCATGATGAACCTCGGATGTTCCACTGCTATGATCCGGCCAAAGAAATTGTGCTTCGCGTTTAGCGCAATGAGGAACTTCTCATTCTTCCCGGTCCCGAGACAGAAGCAGGTGTCGGTCATCACCCCGAGTGCAATCTGCCTCCTGATGTTCTCAACCATGAATTCATATACGGCCGCGGTCAGGTCAGGCCGGTCATAGTAATTGTAGTTCTTTTCCCTGCCGCCCGGGCTGCTCTGCGTGAACCCCAGGGGGCAAACCGAAGTGATGTAGAATTGGCTGTAGAACTTCTCCTGCCCGCCATAGGCTTTAATCATCTCATAGACAAAGACCGATGAGGGTTCATGTGTCTGACGACCCGAATAGGGGATGCCGCACTCTGCCGTCAGCCGTTTCGTGTCAGTGAATGGCACTCCGGTGAATCCGGCGCCGAAACGGCCGGGATTGATACCAAGAATCAGCCGCCGCGGACTGTTGTCACTGTAAAATTTCCTGTAAAATGCAGATGAAACCTGAAAGATGTAGTCATCCTCACCCCTGAAGGGATTCATGATATTAATTCCGTCGGGCAGACTGCCCGTGAACTCCACTGTCCTGTTGAATTCAATGATCCGGTCTGCAAAGAAACGCATCTGGCATTTCGCATTTGGCATTTGGCTTCTCAGCAGATCGAATTTCGCAAATCGCAAATCGCAAATCCCTCAGACCTTCAGACTTTCCGACCTTTCGACCTTCAGATACTTCCCGTACTCTTCTATCTTGGCTGCCAGCCTTGCCTCAAGGTATTCATTCGAACCATGCAAAGCCTTGAGTATCTGCTTGGCATCAAACAGGTAGTCACTGATATGGCCCTTGCTCCAGCTTTTCGGCGGAGCCTGCAAATTGGTGATACGGTCGGCAAGCTTGACTGCTCCCACCTCGCGCGGACACTGCCTTATTTTGGCCAGGCTGTCGGAGAGCCTGTACTCCTTGAGCAGCTTCGGATCTCCCGTGAGCGCCCAGACAGCATCGGCAATATCCTTTCCGAAAACCATCTCCAGCTCCTGGCGGGTGGTTTCCGTGTCTTCTATCGTGTCATGCAGGAGAGCCACCTGGAGAGCATAACCGAGGTCAAATCCATGGGTTTTGCGTGCAGCCATGAATATCTCCATTGTAACATTGCTCAGGTGAACAACATACGGAATTTTAGCTCCTTTAACCTTCTGTGCGCCGTGCTTTTCCGCCGCAAATTTTATAGTCTCCTGGTAGATCGTCTGAATATCAGCCATATATGAAACACTAATTGGACCGGGTGAAGATAGTGAAAAAAATGCTGACATTTTAATTATCACAAAAAGTCATTATTCCAAACAGTCAGTGATTTTCCGGCGAAGTTGGCTGTGCTGACATCCTTCATGGCTGACATGCACTGATTTAGACTCCCTGAGCGGGCCATCTTTTTAATCCGGTACTTGACATGCTTCTTCCGGTAGCCTAACTTTACAGATAAGTAAATGGCCATGAAAACACTGAGATTTTTTTTAGCAATTGCTGTAGCCCTCAGCCTGCAACTGAATGTATGCGGGCAGGATTACAGGTTCCCCGGGAATGCCGGGAACCTTACCACGGTGAACCGCGAAAGCGGAATCACATCCCCGGTCACCGTCACAGTGATATATGACAACTATGTTCATTCGGAAGGGATGAAGCCGGACTGGGGATACTCAATCCTAATTGAAGGACTTGATAAGACTGTGCTGTTCGATACCGGTACAAAGCCTGCCATCTTCAGTTCAAACTTTAAGTTGACGGGCATCGACGCCGGGTCTATTGACATCCTGGCATTTTCGCACGAACACCTCGATCATGTGGGAGGTCTCTCTGCATTTGCTGAGATGAAGACAGGGATCCCGGCTGTCATTCCTCATTCCTTTACCCCTCCGGTTGTCTCATCCATCGTAAACGCCGGCTACATACCTCTCCTGGTCAGAGATGCCGCAATGATATGCAACAACCTGTATACATCAGGGGAATTTGATTTCGGGATTGCCGAGCAGTGTCTTGTCCTTGATACAAGGGCAGGACTCGTGGTGATGACGGGGTGTGCTCATCCGGGAATAGTGAGGATGCTCAGTGAAATCAAACAAACATTCAACAAGAACATAGTTGCCGTTTTCGGAGGCTTCCATCTTATGGACAAATCAAAAGCCGGGACGGAGGAGATTATTGCCGGTATGAAATCTCTCGGAATTGTAAGATGCGGCGCCACCCACTGTACAGGTGAAAAGCAGATTGACATGTTCCGCGAAGCGTTTGGCGAAAACTATTTTGAGCTCGGTGCCGGTAACAGGGTAATCTTCAACTGAACAACCCCTGATCTGCTCCCTGAGGGTTTTCCGGGGGAACAATCAGCCATGTTTCATGTTTATCCGATATGGGCGGAACTGTTTTATATGACGGTGAGTGCAGCTTTTGCAACAGCCAGGTGAGATTCATCCGGGAGCGCGACACGCGGAACAGGTTCCGTTTCGTTCCGCTGCAATCAGATGAGGGAAGGGAGTTGTTGCGCAAAGCCGGATTACCTGAAAATGAACTTGATTCTGTTGTGTATGACAGGTCAGGGCGGCAATACCTCCGCTCATCAGCCGTTCTGGGCATTTTCAGAGATATGGGCCGTGGATGGTCGCTGCTTTATTCTCTGGTGATTGTACCTGCCTGCATCCGTGATGTCTTCTACCGGCTCGTTGCAAGGAATCGTCACCGGCTGACTCCACGGAGCAGATCTTAGCAAGCTGATCATTTTCCCTGTAATTATCATGCCTGTTAAACAGGAATCTGCTTAAATTGCATCAAATTATCAAAGCCATGATACTGAGTACATGCGGACTCAAATGCGATGAATGCGAGTTCTACAACAAAACCTGTTCCGGCTGCCGTAACGTTATGGGAGCCACCTTCTGGGCAATTGAGATGATGCCCGCAAAGGTATGCCCGCTCTATGACTGCGCAGTGAACCAGCGGGGTCATAAAGATTGCGGCGAGTGCGCCGAACTTCCGTGCGCAACTTTCCTTCAGATGAAAGACCCTGCCACCTCCGACGAGGAGCACCAGCGTATGATAGGCATCAGGGTTGACTTGCTCAGGGCGACGGCCAACTGACCACCACAGCCTCCCCGTTGACCATGGAGGAGATCACCCGCAAATCGCTGCTTTACAGGAGCGGGCTGGGCTTCTGGTGCATTAACCATGTCCACGGCTGCAGCCACGGCTGTAAATATCCGTGCTATGCCTGGATGATGGCACACTCTCACGGCAGGGTGGGAACCTATGCCGAATGGTGCAGACCTTCACTGGTCGTTAACGCCGAGGCTCTGCTCTCAAAAGAGCTGGAGCGAATGAAGTCAAAGCCCGGCAACATCCATCTGTGCCTGACGACCGATCCGTTTATGTATGGTTACCCGGAAGTGACATCCCTGACCCTGCGCATGATCGAACTGATCAACTCATATGGGATTAGTTGTTCCACCCTCACCAAGGGTGTCATGCCGGTTGACCTGGCCGACTCCATCAGGTTCCCGGAGCAGAATTCGTACGGTATCAGCCTGGTGTCGCTCAGCGAGGAGTTCAGAAAAAAGTGGGAGCCGGGAGCTGCACCGTACAATGAACGTATCGGCGCATTACGCGAACTGCATGATCTTGGCTGCAGCACCCTTGTGCATATCGAACCTTACCCCACACCGAACATTATTGAACAGGACCTCCGGGAACTGCTTGATGCCGTTGACTTTGCCGATGAGATATGGTTTGGCTCCTGGAACTATAACAACCTCGCCAAACAGTACCCGGGCTTCAGGGAATTCTATGACGAGCAGTCGGCCATCCTCAGCCGTTTCCTCTCCACCCGCCAAGACTCGCTATAGAATCGCCGTTGGCGGTCAGGAATTGTATGCCAATTAATCGCCGTAGGCAATAAAGCATTGTATACGCAAGGCACCCCCATCCACCCGCACCGCACTTTATTCTCCGATGGACAAAAAGACAGGAAGACCCCATATTCCCCCACCTATCTGTAAATGACGTATCTTTATGCTGGATAATAGTGACCGGATGAGGAGCCTGCTTCAAAAATACCTGTCAGCACTGGTGCTCATGTCAGCAGTTTCGTCTGTGGCTTCAGGACAACCCTGGTACGTGGCCACCACCGGCTCCGACTCCAACGCCGGGACACTCAGCAGCCCCTTCAAATCCATTGAAAAAGCTGTCTCGGTGGTAAAAGGCGGGGAGACAATCTATCTCCGCGGCGGCACATATAACCTGACAGCAACAATAACCCTCAGCAAGAGCGGCGCAGAGAACACGGTCATTTCAGTCATCGCATATCCCGGGGAGGTGCCTGTACTCAATTTCTCAGCACAGACACAAAGCTCCGGCAACAGGGGCCTCGTGCTGACAGGCAGCTGGTGGCACATAAAAGGGATCAGCATCACCGGGGCAGGCGACAACGGGATGATCATCAGCGGCGGAAACAATAACCTCATCGACCAGTGCAGCTTCTATCGCAATCGCGACACGGGGTTGCAGATTGACAACGGCGCATCAGATAACCAGGTTCGCAACTGCGACTCCTACTTCAACGCCGATCCGCCTGACAACGACGATGCCGACGGCTTTGCGCCGAAGCTCACCGCCGGCAGCGGGAACAGCTTCTACGGCTGCCGCGCATGGCGCAACAGTGATGACGGCTGGGACGGATACCTCAGGGGAACCAATGATATCACCACCACCCTCGAATATTGTTGGGCTTTTGAGAACGGATTCCTGGAAAACGGCACCGATGCCGGCGAAAATGCCAACGGCAACGGTTTCAAGATAGGAGGGAGCGATGATAAAATGCTGATGCATAACTTCATCCTGAAGAATTGTCTGGCCTTTGGCAACAAGTCGAAGGGGTTTGATCAGAACAACAACAGGGGATCGATGACTCTCTATAACTGCACCGGCCATAATAACGGGGCAGATAATTACCGCATCAGTCAGGCACTGGCGGCCGGCAAGGCGCTTACCCTGAAGAACTGTGCCGAACTCGGGGGCAAGGTGAGCATCGGCACCTTCGCGGTGCAGGAGAAAAACAGCTGGCTGACGCCATTCGTTGTCACCACGGCCGACTTCCGGAGCACTGATCCTTCCGGTGCCACAGGCCCGAGAAACAGTGACGGCACCCTGCCGCACATCGAATACATGCACCTCGCAGCGGGGAGTGACCTCATTGACAGCGGGGTGGACGCAGGCCTGCCCTTCGCCGGCACGGCGCCTGACCTTGGATGCTTTGAGACAGGACTGACAGCCATCGTACCGGAATCCTCAGATCTCCAGGTGCTATTTTATCCCAATCCTGTCACAGAAACAGGATATCTCCGTTTCACTTCTCCATCCGGAGGAAGGTGCATTGTGCGGCTTTTTGATGTGACCGGAAATCCGGCAGCCACTATTGCGGACCTTCAGGCCGAACCTGGCGGGAACACCCTCAGGCTTGATTTCACCGGCATCCGCAAGGGCATTTATATATATGAGATTACAATCAACTCCGAAAGAATTTTTGTAGGCCGTCTTGCCAGGACAACCAATTAAGACTGAGAAAGCAGCCCGGTTGGCGTGGTTTTTGTTGCCTGTCATCGTGCCGGGTATCTGTTTCCGGTCTAACCTGAATGCCAATGAGAAAAACCTTCGCCATCCTGACAGTGCTGGTCCTTGTTACCTCCCCCGGCCAGGCACAGGATAAAGTCAGAAAATCAGTCTTCGGCGCAAACGCCGGCGTGTCAGTCCCGATCAACGAATTTGCGTATCACACCTTCACGTATGATGCCGGATTCGCCAGTCCCGGTCCAATGCTTGAGGCAGAGTATCTCTATTACGGAAAATTCTTCGGATTCTCTTCCAGCATCGGGTATTCCGGTTTCTTCTTCAATGAGAATGCATACAGGTCTGAATATGATCGTACCCTCGGAGGTTATGGCACCAACGATGTTTCAGCCGGAAACTACCAGGTGATTAAGTTCCTTGCAGGATTCACACTGAAAATCCCGGAGATAAATCATACTGAGGTCATGCTGCTCTTTCACCTCGGATACGCCGCATGCTTTCACCCTGAACTCCGGGTTACAAACTCAGAGCTTGGACTGATCAACAGCGTCGCCAGAAACAAGGGTGGAAGCCCGGTGGCAAACGCCGGCTTAAAGATAAACTACTGGCTTAATGAACGGTACGGCGTGTCACTCAACGGCAGTGTAACAACCACCGAGCCATCGTTCGGCGACGCGACAGGGCCGGGTCGTTCCTTCAATATGTTAATGAATTATACCAGTGTAAATGTCGGTTTCATCATGAACCTTAAAACCCCCTCGCTATGAAAAGATCAGCATACCTTTTAATCATACCTCTCCTGCTCAGTTCATGCGCCGGCAACAGGCTCAACTACGACAAAGGTATAATCCCGCCTGTTCCGGTGAATTTTTCAACGGTGAACTCCAGCCGCGATGATTACAACTCCAACCTGCAGATCTCATGGACCGAGATGACTTTCAGCCTGATCTTCTCGACAAACAGGAACTCAAACGGAGACAATTTCGACTTTATCGGATGCAACGGCCATATCATTTTCGACCTGATAGAAGGAGAATTCGAAATGAATGCAATAGTGTGGGGGTCAGGACTTCTTGAGGCTGTCAACACGGATAACAACGAGCTGGGACCATATTTTACCAGTGATTATCCCTACTTCCATTTCTATATGAAAGAGGTGGAGGACTGGCGATTCTTCTACAGCAGCGACCCGGAAGGGAACCTTGACATATTCTGCTGCAGGTATGAATTGGCCGATGATGGTTTTGATCCGTCAGGTGATCCGTTCGCCGTGACACCACTTAATACTGAGCACAATGAAGGCTACCTTTCTCTCCACCGCGGCGCTGCTGACAACAGGGAGACAGCTTACTTCATGTCTGACCGCGACGGCTCTTTCGATATCTTCGGCGCCACCGGCGAAGAGGGAAAGACGATCGATGAATCTTCATCCGTCACCGTCACGCGGTCATCGGGGCTGAGCAGCAGCGCCGATGATAAGTGTCCGTACATTTCCGGAAACGTGATGGTCTTTACCTCTGACCGCGAGGGCGGATTTGGCGGTTTTGACCTGTGGTATTCAGTCTATAACGGTCAGACATGGTCGGCGCCGGTCAATATGGGTGACCTGATAAACACGGAATATGACGAATACCGGCCGATACTGGTTCAGAGTGGTGAGTCTTATGTAAATGACCTGATGGTGTTTTCCTCCAACCGCCCCGGCGGGAAAGGCGGTTTTGACCTGTATTACGTTGGTGTCCCAAAGAGGTAGAGCAGTTCAGTCGGCAGTCAGCTGTCAGTCTGCAGTCAAATTTGCCCCCCCAGACCTCAGATTGAGGAACCGCCGCCGGCGGGACCGAAATCCCGATGTCCGAAGGGTGTCGGGACCCTCAGACCTCAGATTGAGGAACCGCCGCCGGCGGGACCGAAATCCCGATGCCCGAAGGGTGTCGGGACCCTCAGACCCTCAGACCCTCAGACCTTCAGACCTTCTCAAGACACAAACAGGCTCTTGCTGGAATACTCCGGATCACACGTCACGTTGACATTCAGCTTGCGCAGGCCGGCTTCATCACCCGGGGTGGGGATGTGTGTCAGGTGCACCTCGCAGCCGCGAAGCACCGTCAGCTGCTCAAGCGCTGCCTGTGCAGCGGGATTGAACAGCGCACTGATCCCCAGCAGAATCAGCGTCTCCTCCACATCCAGGCTCACCTCCTTGCCGTTGAGAATATCCTTCTTCAGGTAGGTGACCGAGTCAATGAGGGTCTTAGGCAGCAGAAGCAGGCTGTCAGGCAACCCTGCCATATGCTTCGTGGCATTGAGTATCAGGCTTGAGGCTGAATGCATCAGGGGAGAGTTCTTGCCGGTGATGATCGTTCCGTTGCCCAGTTCAATCGCTGCTCCGCTGAAGATACCACCGTTGCCCTTGCCGCCCTTCTCCGCTTCGGCGGCAGCCCTGCGTGCCGGCATCACAACCCTGCGGTCCTCCGGCTTCGCCTTAACCTTTCCCATGATCTTCCCGGCATGCTCCAGTATCTCCTTGTCAGCCAGCCCGATGGCATACTCCACGGCACACCTGAAGTACCTTCGTATTATCTCCTGGTGCGCAGCCTCCTGGATCAGGACGTCATTTATAATTCCCGCACTGGCACGATTGACACCCATATCGGTGGGCGACTGGTACATTGATTCACCTCCGGTAATCTTTTCAAGGATCCTCTTGAGCAGGTGAAACGCCTCGATGTCGCGGTTGTAGTTTACAACGTTCTGTCCGTACCGTTTGAGGTGATAGCTGTCAACAAGCACCTCGTCCTTAAGGTCGAGGGTGGCGGCCTCGTACGCGATGTTCACCTTGTGGTCAAGGGGCAGATCCCAGATAGGGAAGGTCTCGAACTTGGCATAACCGGCCTTAACACCATGCCGGTACTCGTGGTAGAGGTTGCACAGACAGGTGGCCAGCTTGCCGCTTCCCGGCCCCGGCCCCGTCACCACTACAATCGGGTGGGTGGTTTTAATATACTCGTTGGCGCCGTACCCCTCATCACTGACAATCAGATCCACATCGGTGGGATATCCCTTCGTCGGTGTATGGGTATACACCTTTACTCCCCTGAGTTCCAGCTTGTTCCTGAAAGCCCTGGCCGGCTGCTGTCCCGTGTAACGGGTGATGACGACGGCTGTTACATCAATGCCCCACTCCCTGAAATCATCAATGGTCTTGAGCGCATCCACATCGTAGGTAATGCCGAAATCAGCCCGCACCTTCTTTCTCTCGATATCGCCGGCATGAATGCAGAGGATCACATCGATCTTTTCCTTCAGCATCTGCAGCAGCCTCATCTTGACGTTCGGGTCGAAACCCGGAAGGACTCTCGATGCATGATAGTCATAAAGCAGCTTACCCCCGAACTCGAGGTAAAGCTTGTTGTTGAAACGCTCTACCCTCTCAAGGATGGATGCGGTCTGCTCAATGAGGTATTTCTCATTGTCAAACCCGGTATAGTATAAATCAGTCATTTAGCTCTCCCCCTGAATAATTCCGACAACAATCAGGATCAGCTTCCAATATTAAGTAAATTTTCTTTGTATGTTGGATTCAGCCGCGACAAAAAATATTCACCGCAGGGGGTTGAAAACTTAATTGCCATGCGGCGAAGCTCCTGTCGCCGGGGCGAAGCTCCTGTCACCCGATCTTCACCGAGGTCATCGTCAGCGATCCCCCGACAGGCTTGTCATTGAACAGTTCCACCGGTTCATCCTTCTCCTGCAATGCCAGCGAATAGAGCAAAGGGATGAAGTGCTCCGGGGTGGGAATGGCGAGCCTGAAAGCCCTGCCCTGGGCCTGGTAATTGATAAGAGGGGCATGGTCGCCCCCGAGGATGCTCTTCTTTATTGCCGCATCGGCTTCAATGGCCCAGTCATATGCATATCCCGGCGTGTTAACGTGGTCCCACGCCACCAGCCCCAGGTTATGCACCATATTGCCGCTGCCGATGATCAGCACCCCTTTCCTGCGCAGCGGCGCAATCTCACGTGCCAGGTCATAATGCTGTTGCGGAGTCAGGTGATAGTCGAGGCTCAGCTCCACAACCGGGATATCGGCAGCGGGGTACATCCGCCTGATCACGCTCCAGGCACCATGGTCAAGACCCCAGGTTTTGTCCAGCTCGATAACCCTGTCATGCACCGTCGTGGCAGTGGTGCGTGCCAGCTCCGGACTGCCGGGCGCAGGATACTGCACCTCGTAAAGTTCGCGGGGAAACCCCCCGAAGTCGTGGATGGTCTCCGGCTTTTCCATTGCTGTTACCTTTGTTCCCTTCGACTGCCAGTGAGCCGAAACGCACAGTATGGCGGCCGGACGCGGAAGCTTGCTGCCCATCTCGCGCCATCCTGCGGCAAATTCATTCTCCTCGATGGCATTCATCGGGCTGCCGTGCCCGACGAACAGCACGGGCATCTTCTCTGAGTGATAACCGTCACCGGCGAAACTCAGCCCCTCATCATGCATTCTTGAAAGCAATCGTGCCATAGCCGTCTTTTGTTATTCAACAATGCAGGCCGGGAAAAGTTAAACAGGACTATTATCTCATGCTCTGAATACCTCTTTTCTGACTGTCACTTTTTCGAGCATCTTCATGTCTACCTCAACACCAATGCCCGGCCCTGACGGCACATTTATGGTTCCGTCACTGTTCACAACAAACTCAGGAATGACTATGTCTTCCTTATAATACCGTTTGCTGGCAGAGATATCGCCGGGAAGAATAAAATTCGGAAGAGAAGCCAGGGCAACATTTCCGGCCCGGCCGATTCCCGACTCCAGCATCCCTCCGTGCCATACGGGAATCATCATCGAGGCACAGTAATCATGAATCAGTTTCGACTCGGTAAAACCGCCAACCCGCCCGGGCTTGATGTTTATTATCCTGCAGCTTTTCAGTTCAATCGCAGCCCTCGTATCATCGAGTGAATGAATGCTCTCATCAAGGCAGATGGGCGTCTTTATTTCACGCTGTAGCTTTGAATGATCATAAATATCCTCGTATCCGAGAGGCTGCTCGATCAGCGAAAGGTTGTACTCATCGAGTCTTTTGAACAGGTCAATTTCATTGAGAGTATATGCTGAGTTTGCATCCACCTGGAGGAGCAGCCGGGGGAACTCATTACGCAGAGCACTTACATACTGAATGTCATTTCCCGGGGCAATCTTGATTTTGATCCTCTTATATCCCTCTGCAAGATAACCCTCCACCTTTTTTATCAGATCCTTCTCCGTCGGTTGTATCCCGATACTCACGCCAACATCAACCCTGTCTCTCACCCCGCCAAGCATCCGCGAAAGAGACCTGTTCTCCGACCTGGCAAATGCATCCCACAGGGCAGCCTCCAGTCCCGCTTTTGCCATCATATGTCCTCTCACAATTGCATAGGAGGCAATAGCCTCATCAACCCCTTTCAGATCCTTTCCCAGGATGGAGGGGATCAAAAAATCACGAAGAATATGCCAGGCGGTCTGCACTGTTTCATAAGAGTAGTAAGGAGTCCCCTCAGCAACGCTTTCACCCCAGCCGGTGATGCCTTCGCCGTCAACGCGGACAATTATGTGTTCCTCATCATACTCTGTCCCCATGGATGTGACAAACGGACTGACCAGGACCATCTTGATGTGCCTGAGTTCTACCTGTGTGATACGCATTTCGAGTTTTTTTAGAGTTAAGTAACAATGATGGTACCGGGCGGGTTACTTTCGCGTAACCCGGAGTATCGGGAACTTGTCGTTTGCCCTGAGCAGATTAGCAAAACCCGGATATGTCACAAGACCCAGCATCGATTTGGGCTCGAGGGCAATGACTATCATATTCCCCTTTAACTGTGATGTGGGAACATATATATAATCGCTGTACTTAATCCCAGCATCGTGCTCACGCAAAGTCACCTCCGGGTTCACTATCATATCTCCCTCAAAGTCTGTTGAATCAATTGAGGAAACATCGTACTGTTCTATCCTGTAACGGTCACCGCCGGCAAAGTTTTCTGTCACAAGAGCATGTCTGGCTATCCAGGCGGTAACATCAACCAGCTCTGCGGGGATCATGTAACCGCATGGTTTCCTGACATCATACAGTGATCTGACCACAGGCCTGTAATCAATTACATTCACCACGGTATCGGTGCCTGTGGAATATGACCAGAGTGGCAGCGGAAGCGTACGGCCGTCTCTCACATGTTCATTCTGTATCGAGACGGTTTTTCCAGCCACGCCACGTATCAGTTTTTTCCTCTCAGCAGCTACCGTTTTTTTGATTTTCCGGTAATTGTCATACGAATACTCCAGCAGTCCCCTCATCCCCGTCATCTGTCCTTCGGCCCGGCGCCTGATGTTATCGGTAAAAAGATCCCTGCCGTTAATCCCTTCCTGGATGAATGAAAGAGTATTAAGGATGGCAAAGCTCTGCCTGCCGTCATTGATATCAAATGTGCTGTGCCTGATATAATCGATTTCCGGGGGCCCCCCGGGACTGTAAATGAAATTGGAAACATTTCTCCCGGAAAAGAATTCTTTCATAAATGGAAGAAAACTTTCATTGGATAGTCGCCTCAGTTTTTCTGAGACGTTGATATTGGTGGCAGTTCCAAGCAGTTCGTCCGAGTTGTTGCGGTAACCGTATTCTTTCCATGTCTCACCGTACGGGTAGTATTCATGAACATCCATGGTCACATCAAAATGATACTGATCGAAGAGCCGGTGCAGGGTGATGGTTTCCGGTTCAGTAAGAATCAGGTGATTGCGGTTCAGGTCAGCTTCATTGCCGTTACGGCGCTGACTTTCTTCTGATCCGTCCGGATTCACCTGGGGCACCAGCAACAGGTCAATACGGTCAAACAGGTACCGGTTTTCAGGTTTTAAAAGTTCTGCGGCAAGGAGCAGGGCTCCCTCTTTCCCTGAATGTTCGTTTCCATGCTGCTGCGCGAAAAGGAACACCCTGATCTTCGACCTGTCTACTCCGAATACAGAGGAGGAAAACTTCATCGCATAAATGTTCCTCCCCCGGACCGAGTTCCCGGCTGCCTCAACCGTGAGAAGGCCGGAACCGGCGTCAGCCTGCCTCACGAATTCACTCAGCTCTTCATAGGACGAAGGCCTGGTAAACCCGTTTTTCTGCAAAGGTGTCTGAAAATCCTGGGCTGATACAGAGTAGCAGCCAACCAGGAAACAGAAGATGATAAGCCTGTTCATTTTATTAATATCGAAGCATATGGAATACTATTCATAGGTCCCTTTTTTCAATCGCTCGTAATTGCGGGTCATCATCTGTCCGCGGGAAATAAGATCAGAGATTGCATAATCCTTGTCGAGAATCACGATGTCAGCATCTTTCCCGGGTTCAATCCTTCCCTTGTCCCTGAGCCTAAGGATTGAAGCAACGTTGGAGGTCACCACCGCAACTGCTGTTTCAAGGGGAAGATTTTCCTCTGTCACGGTATCAATCATCACCGACATGATCGATTTCGGTAATCCCATGTCCATGCTGATCAGCCTGCCCTCCCTGTCGAAGTTAGGCAGTGATCCGTTTCCGTCTGATGTCAGTGTGATATGTTCCAGCGGCACTCCGGCCGATAAAAGCTCAACGATTGCCTTCGATGGCTTGATCTCATTTTCAGGGTCATATGGGTATGAGCTGGCTGTCAGGTCAACATATCCCTTCTTCCCGTAGGCTTTTGCGTCTTCGAAAATATAGGGATTCCTGTTGCAGTGTGTCGGGAAAAACTGGGTCAGCTTCAATTCGCTGTTTTCAACAGCGTCATAAATCGGCCGGAAGGGATCCCTTGCATCACCCATGTGCATATTGGCAATACCTGCTTTTCCTCCGAGCATGCCGCCCACCCTTGCATGTTCCACGAGACGGATAAGCTCCGCGGTGGAAGGACAGGAGCTTCTGTGATCAGATATGGCTATTTCTCCGATTCCTATAACCTCTTCAATAAGGGCTATATCCCTTCCCACATCGCCAAGCAATGTGGGTGTGGGAACCTGGTATGAACCGGTATACATATAAGCTGATACACCCTGGGCCTTCAGCGACTTGACCTTCATCAGGACCGCTTCAAGTGATCTTGTGAACCCGTCGGTTCCCAGGCATCCTACAACAGTTGTTATACCGCCATCGAGCATATGTGACAGCTGCATTTCCGGAGTACGGGTGGCCGGCCCACCTTCACCGCCGGCGCCGGCAACATGAACATGGGCGTCGATAAGCCCCGGGATCACTCTCTTTCCGGTACCGTCAATGGTTATGATCTCGATACTCTTCAATGCCCTTGCGTCGATCTCATTTTCAACGGCAATGATTTTTTCTCCTGCTATAAGGATATCTTTTATGCCTAAAAAAACCGGGCTGTGCACTTCGGCATTTTTTATCAGCAGCATGTTCATAATCAGTTTTTTAGTAATGAAAAACAGCTAGAATCCATTTAGATCCAGTGTTGCGGTCGGGAGCAGCAGCAACAGTCCGAGGATCATTAAGAACAGTATCAGGGGCCATGCCCACCTGAACCATTTTTCGTAAGGGATTTTGGCAACACCCAGCACACCGACCAGCACGGCAGAGGTGGGGGTGATCATGTTCGTTATGCCGTCGCCAAGCTGGTAAGCCACTACAGTCGCCTGCCGCGAAACCTCAATAAGGTCTGAGAACGGCGCCATGATTGGCATGGTCAGTGCTGCCTTGGCTGACCCGGAGGTCATTACAAGATTGATCAGGGTCTGGATCCCGTACATGATACTAAGCGAGCCAAATTTACCGACATCGCTCATTGACTCTGCAATGCCGTGCAGCATCGCATCAATGACCTTGCCGTTCTGCAATACAACAATTATTCCTCCGGCCAGACCAACTACAAGGGCAGCAGACAGAATATCCTTTACTCCGGCAATGAACAGCTCCGTAATTTTATTCGGAGAATAGCCCATTGCCGCTCCGCTCGAAAGCCCCATTACAAAAAACAGGGTTGCAATCTCCATCACGTACCAGTGATAGCCCATAACCCCCACCAGGAGAAACAGGATGGTGAAGATGAAGATGTCAAGGATAAAGAAATGCACTGACTTGCGGAGAGCAACATAAGCTGATATCAGGAACAGCCCCGCAATAACCGGGAGAGCCGGTATTGTAAGTTTTGCCTGCCCGAAACTGATAGTCGAAACAGGATACAAAACTGCAAAGACAACCATTACAGCAAAGAGGACGATGTACACGACCCAGGCAGAGACCGGGGTTGTGTATGCTGTTTTTGTCTCCCTCTGCAGAACCATCTTCCGCCATACATCATCAAGCTCATACATAACCGATCTTTTCGGATCACGTTTAATCCTCCTGGCGTACCATAGTACATACAATATGCCCGTCAGGGTGAGCACAACCCACATGAATATGCGGTACTCCAGGCCTGAAAACAGCGGAAGGTCAGATAATCCCTGGGCGATGCCTATGGTGAACGGATTCAGGGTTGCGCCTGCAAAACCCAGCCCGGCAGCAAAAAAACACATGCATATCCCCACTATCGAATCATACCCCATGCTGATCGCAAGAGGCACGAAGATGATAATGAATGCGATGGTCTCTTCCGACATCCCGAACACTGATCCGAAAAGGCTGAAGAGTATCATAAAGAGGGTAATGATGATATTGTCTATGCCCAGCCATTTTATGAACCTGAATCTCTCCAGCCGCCGGGCAACACCCAGAAAGGCAATAATTGAAACATCAATTGCCTTGCTCTCATTCATAATCCAGAACGCACCACCGATAAGCAGTATGAATATTATTATATCCGACTTGGCTACGAATCCCTCGAACAGGGCAGAAAAAACCTGCCATGTCTGAGGATTATTTTCAACGTTCTGATATGATCCGGGGTCAATGACAGTCCTGGTAGTACCGTCAGGCATTACTTTAAGCGTCCTGGAATATTCACCTCCGTCTACGAACCAGCTGGCAGCGGCAGCCAATACAATAATAGAAAAGACAAGGACAAAAGTGTGGGGGATCTGTCTCTTTTTCGCCATTTATCAGTTCCTCATTTTAATATCCGGAAGCTTTCTCCCGGCAGGTAGACATCAAGTTGAATATTCCGGGCTCCCAGCAATCCGTTTTCCGATTTCGGGTCAACCGGATTCCGAAGCACCACCACCTGGGCATCCAGAACCGTGGCTGTATTGCCTTCCACGAAAATACCTGCAGGCTCGTCTATTCCCACCACCATCTGTTCAGGGTGCTCAATGCATGCGCAGACCGACCTGTTCAGGCGCTTCCGGATAATGAAATGCTGGTCAATGATCACCTTTTCAAGCATCCCGAGACCCTCTATGGTTTCAACGTTCTCCGCCTCCATAGTGGCGAACACAACATCAGCATCCGGATTTTTCAGTTCATTCCCGGTGATCATGGTCTTGCTCATCAGTGCTGCTCCCGCGCTGGTACCGCATACCACATTTCCTTTTTCAAAGGCCTCATGGATGGCAGCCTTTATGGGAGTACCCTCAATCGCCTCCATGAAGCGGCTCTGATCGCCTCCTGAAATAAAAACCATTCTTGCATTGCGGATGGAATCGATCCTGGCCTGTGAATATGGTTTACCCCTGACAAAATGTAGGCCATGCACATTGTTCAGTCCCTGTTTCGTGAAATACGCAGTAGTGTAAAAAATTGCAGTATCAGGCTCTTCACTTGACATTGGAAGGATAACACCGTACCCCCCTTTGTCCAGTCCTGATTCTGCAACTATTTTCGAAATGATGGAGGAGGAGAGGTTTCCTCCTCCGAGAATGAACAGTTTTCCTTCTTTCGGGGTTTCGCTCCGGCACGAATAACCTGCTGCGCACAATGCCGTCAGCAGCATCATGCGTACCGCTATTGATTTTAACATACAGTCTCTTTTTTAATCCTTCTTGCCAAATTCTATTCCGCGCGGGCTTGATCCTGATTTAACATACCAGGTCTCAATACCTGATCCGTCACGGTTCGCTCTCATGATCTTGCCCGGAGTGCGGTCACCCCAATATATCTTATCATATTCAGCTTCGTATCCAAGGCCAAATACCACCCGGCTTACCCCTGTGGCAACAGTGCTGATACCGGTACCGTCGGGGTTTGCAGATTTGATATGGATATCTCCCGAAGCCACCCACTGGTCAAAATATATCCGGCTGCCGATAACTATGGTAGATCCTCCCTCAACCAGCGGAATTATTTCAGTCTCACCTGTCCCGTCGAGGTTCTTTGACCACAGGCCGCCATTGTAATTAACCCAATAAAGCTTACGGTTGACCTGGTCTATTGACACCCCTTCCGGGTCGCCCGAGCCCTGTCCGGTGACGAAATCCTCTTTCTGGTTAACATCAGTGTTTGACATATCCGCCCTCTGGATGCCCTCATCCGTATCCCAGTAAAGCCTGTTGCCGGCATAATCTATTGCCAGTCCGTCAGGTCCGGGCAAACCGGTCCTGAACTCGGTCAGGTTGCTTCCATCGAGTTCGCAGCGGTAAATGGTGCTTGCATCGTAATCACTGATGTACAGTTTTGAGTTAACCGTATCAACTGCCAGGTCATACGCATCCTGGAATGGCCCGATGGGCAGTGCGGAAAATACGGGAGCATCATCATTGAGAAAGCCGGAATATACCGTGCTTCCGTCAGTAAAGAAAGCAGGTATTCCTGTCACTTCCGAATTCAATATGACGATCTCCTCCGATTGTTGCTTTATCTCCATCGAGACATCGGTTTTGATCATCAGCGATGCCGTAAAGACCCCTGATGCGGAATACAGATGCTCCGGGCTCACATCGGTTGACCTGGTACCGTCGCCGAAATCCCAGTAATAAAATGGATTTCCGGCCTCCGCCGGGACGATGGACTCATTGGTGAAATTTACCGTGGCCGGAGCATACCCGTTGTTGTCAACCGTGTAGGAAAAGCGGGGAACTGTGCTCGCGGGGGGAACGGGAAAGCCCTCGTCCTTGCAGCTGTTGAGCAGCAGGGAAAGTGACAGCACTATAACAATCCGACTTACAAACTTCATTTTCATATTTTCATTTTTTATTGGATCAGATCACCTGTTGTGGTCTGACCCGTCGACACTTCAGTCAGTAATACAGCCAGGCAGGCTATGCGGACCGGCGACGCCGGTCCGCATAGGGCCACCCGCTTTTCTATTTGACCAGCACAATGCCCCTCGGGCTTGAGAGCCCTGTAGCCAGGGTAACCTTTCCTGTACCGTTGAGGTTGGCTTCGTAAATCTCTCCCAGACCCCTGTCGGACCAGTACAGCTTGTCCTTCTCATAATCAATGGCAATGCCGAAAACACGGTCATCAACATCAGCAATTGTCACAACACCGGAACCGTCAAGATTGGCCCTCTTCAGTGTCATCGAATTCTGGTCATCAAAGTAAATCTTGTTGTTCTCGGTGTCCACAAATAATGAATATCCGTATACGCCTGAGACCAGGATTGTGGGATTGGTGCCGTCAAGGTTGGCAACATACAGATTCTCAAACCAAGCCTCATAAAAGTACAGTTTGTCGTTCTTCTCGTCAATGGCAACCGCCCTCATACTCGCTTCCTCTATTGTCACCAGTTCAGTCTGAAGGCTTGAACCATCGAGGTTTGCCCTGGAGATGTGCTCGGCGTCATCAGCCCAGTAAACCTTGTTATTGTCATGATCTATGGCAACACCGTAGGGATCAAGGATACCGGTTACTATTGATGCAAGTCCGGTACCGTCAGGCTTCATTTTCCAGATCTTGCCGTCAGGCGTGTCAGCATCATAATAATCACTGAAAAAGAGATAGCCTGTTTCATCGTCATAGGCAATGCCGGGCCCTGACATTCCTGCCACATCCTTGACAGTTGAGAGAGTATTGGTTCCGTCGAGAACTATTTTTCCAATGATCTCGTCGGAAGTATCCATAAAGTAAAGTGCCGGAATTACTTCAGGTTCGTCCTCTCCCTTGCACGAAACCATTAAGGTCAGTGCCGCAGCAGCAATCAGTAAAAGAAGTTTTGTAGCTTTCATTGTCGTGTGTTTTAGTTTATCATTAAAGTTTTAGTATCCGGGATTTTGTATCATCTCAGGACTGTTGTTTGTCAGGATCTCATCGGCGGGGATGGGAAACAGCGTCTGGGTGGCCCTTGTGACATTGGGCAGCACATCTGATGCCCTCCCTGTCCTTACCAGGTCAAACCACCGGTGCCCCTCGAAGGCAAATTCCACCCGTCTTTCCTGCTCAATGGCCAGTAACAGTTCATCTGCAGTATCGGCACCTGTAGGACCAAGATCAGCCCTGCTCCTTATCGCATTGATATCCGACCTGACTGATGTGATATTACCACCGGCCAGGCTGGCTTCAGCCTCTGCCCTTATCAGGTACATCTCTGCCAGGCGCAGGACTATTATATTATCGGAACCCTTGCTCAGGTCATTGTATTTGTTGGCATATGCCAGGGCCCCGTCATAGGCTATTGATACTGCTTTCCGTTCGTCACCCGCCTCATAGGCACTGATAAGGCTTGCGTCAGGTTCAACCTCTCTTCTTCCGTTAAGCGTTTTCGGGAAATTATACTCGGCAATTCTGTTCCTGTCAAGCTCGGTGAAATCAATCTCGAATATCGTCTCTGCTGATCCGTCAGATGCGAAGACATCCGCATAGTTTCCGGGAAGGGTGTAACCTCCGTATTTGATCACACTGTCAGCCTTTTCGCGGGCCATCGCGTAATCACCCGAATAAAGGGAGAGTCTTGCAAGAAGGGCAAGGGCAGCATATTTCGATGCCCTGGTTTTGGTTGATACGGAAGCCTGCAGGTATTTAGAGGCCAGCACAAGATCAGACCTGATCTGGGCATACACCTCATTTACCGGGTCACGCCCGGCGTCAAGGTTGCTGACCCCTACCGTGGGTTCAATCTTGATGGGGATGGCCCCGAAATAGTTCACGAGGTTAAAGTGGCCCAGCGCCCGGAGAAAATAAAGCTCACCCAGCGCCCTGTTTTTTTCGGCATCGGTCATGTCAGCCATCTCCGGAACTTTGACAATCACATTGTTTGCAACGTTGATGCCGTCATAGCAGGCAGCCCAGATCCCGCTTATGGAAGAGTTTTCTGCCAGCATGGCGTTGTTGTCAACCTCAGCGTAGTCAGAACTGGTGGCGTCTGTAGGGTGCGAGAGGTTATCAGCGGCAAGGTCAGAATAAATCAGGTAAGTCCTGCCATAATAGCTCAGGTACTGAAGCGAAGAGTAACTGCCCAGTATCCCCTTTTCAATTCCGGCCTTATCCTTGAATGCCTCACCTGCAGGGATGGCGTCTTCCGGTTCGACGTTCAGAACCTCACATCCGGTCAGGATGGCCAGTATGCCAATTATATACAATGCTTTCTTCATAGCCTAGAATTTTAAATTGATGCCGAAATTGATACTGCGTGCAGCCGGATATGTGAAGAAATCCGTACCGATGACCGTATTGTCATCGCCCCGGTAATTCACCTCAGGATCAAGTCCTGAATAGTTGGTGAATGTGAACAGGTTCTGGCAGGTGAGATAGAGCCTGAGGCTCGAAATATTCAGCCTGCTCATCAGATTGTCGCTGAAAGTATAACCGAAAGTCAGGTTTTTGATCCTGAGGTACGATCCGTCCTCAATGAACCTAGAGGAGACGCGTTTGTTCGACGCTGCAGCCACCGCATCGGAGGTTGCCCTTGGGATATCTGTTATATCACCGGGCTGCTGCCATCTGCGTTCGATATCAGCTACCTGGTTGTCTCCGCCCTGAAGCGATTCCAGAAACAGGCGCGATCCGTTGAAAATATCATTACCGTATGAGAACTGAAGGAAAACACTCAGGTCAAAACCCTGGTAGCTGAAGTTATTGGTTATGCCACCTGTGAAATCAGGATGAGGATTTCCGACAATAGTACGGTCATGCGTCGTTATCTGTTCATTCTTGTCAAGATCAGTATACACGCAGTCACCCGTCGAGGGATCTATGCCCAGCCATTCATAACTGTAAAAAATACCTATGGGCTGACCCTCCATCACACGGTTGCCTCCGCGGCCAATGTCATCTATCGGCTGCCCGTTGTACAGTTTAAGCACCTTGTTCCTGTTGACTGACAGATTGGCTACCGTGTTCCATTTGAACCGGCCAACCAGGTTGTTGGTGGTTAAATTAAGCTCCACCCCCTTGTTTTCGACCTGTCCGATATTTTCCGTGATTGAAGAAAATCCTGAACTTCCCGGTAACGGCCTTGCAAGAAGAAGATCCTTCGTCTGCTTGTTATAATAATCAGCGGTAAAGAATATACGGTTTTCCAGAAATCCCAGGTCGAGGCCGATATCCAGGTGCGCCGTGGTTTCCCATTTCAGATCCGGGTTGGGGATGCTGCTCGGGTAGATGGCCGAGGCGCTGTTGTAGGAGGTGACGCCGTACAGCTCGGCATAAAGGAAGTGGGGGATGTCATCATTCCCCGTAAGGCCGTAACTGGCTCTTATCTTTAACTCGGATATTGCCGGAAGGTTGTCCATGAAGCTTTCCTCGCCCATCCTCCAGGCGACTGAAGCTGCCGGGAAAAATCCCGTCCGGTTGTTCTCACCGAATTTCGAGGATGAGTCAAACCGGCCCGACAGTGAGACGATATATTTTGTTT